>TARA_B100001093_G_scaffold519041_1_pt1 | contig 33140 bp, 28 predicted proteins | sample TARA_B100001093 | Tara Oceans TARA_B100001093 (sample SAMEA2623116) | marine metagenome | biome: marine biome (ENVO:00000447); feature: surface water layer (ENVO:00002042); material: "saline water (ENVO:00002010), including plankton (ENVO:xxxxxxxx)" | depth 5 m | reverse complement strand
CTTGCGGAGCCAGCAACCCGTGTTCGAATCGCGGTGGGGCCGCTCTTACTCTTTTTCAGTGCGAACGCTATCTACTTTCCAATCGTGAAGTTCCCACCCCTCACTGATAGCCAGGGTTCGAAAAGAGCCTTTGGCATTGATCGCAACAGGATGACCGGTTTCCTTCATGAACCAAGAATCGGCAAGCGTATTTCCGTATCCGTAACACTTCGAAAGGTCATGACCGTTCTCCAAAGCATCCGTTTTGACAATTGGGACTTTTCCCTTTCTACGAGGGACGGACCATCCGCGTTCTGAACCGCTTAGAATTCCGCTCCGTTGCGATGGCCCACAACCATAGACTGCATCCATGTTCAAGACCGCAGCCATTGCTTCTGCCATGGGTGCGACAGTTGCGGTGACCAACACCAATCGATGCCCCTGTTGCCGGTGCCATTCAAGTTGATTTTTAGCTTCAACAGGAATTTTGTGAGCCAGTTTTTCGCCGGCCAAGAAGGTTGAATATCGCTCGAGAACATCCCACGATGCTAAGGAGAAATGCCCTCGGTTACGAGCCGCATCATACAGCGACCTACCGCGTAAGAGATTCGTGACAAGACCACACATCCACGCCACGCCACCGTATGGAATACGCCAAGGTCGCCTCTTACCTAGGTGTGCTGTGAGGGTCTTTTCGCTTGAGGCATCAAGAAGTGTGCCATCAAGGTCGAAGTATGCTGCCACATCTCCCCGCATGATGAATGCTCAGTGTAGGACGTACATGAGTTACGCCCTTGATGCGAGCATTTCATTCGTTCTTTGGAGACCCCGGACAACCGGGTTCTCCGTAGACTCTTCGCCCAGCAGCATGATCCTGCCACCATACGAGGTAAGAGGAAAGATGACGAGGAATGAAGAAACCAACTTTTCGGGGTGTGAGTCCATGGTTTCTCATCGACCTGTCGTGGCTGAGATTTGCGACGATGGATTGCGCAGAACAACCGGGATTTGCTCCGACGAATCGGAGTATCTCTTGCTTCAATCGCTCATACCGTGCTTTTTTCTGTGAACCCTTTCCTTCTCTTTTCGGTGGCATGTTTTGAAAATCGAAGTAAACCTATATGAAACAAATCGTGGGATACTCGCTGAAATTAGGAATTTTGGAATTCTCGATAGATTCCGATTAGAAAAGGAAGAACATGTTTCGGCAGGTGATAGAGCGCCACACGAATGGTTTGGTCACGCGATTGAAGACCAGATTGATGAGCCAATCAGGAAGGCGGATGATAAAACTTCCAAGTTTGAAAGCGCGCTGAGAATTTCGCATGACTTTCCCCATCTGTTTTTTCCAGCGCACTTCATACTGGGAGAGCGGCGTCCCGGTGGTGAGATGTTCAGCGATAACTTGTCCTGCAATCCGTCCTCCTATCATCGCAATAGTAATCCCTGCCCCGTTTGAGGGGAGGACCATGCCAGCAGAATCGCCAACCAGAACATAATTGCCTTTGACAAAGCTTCGAATGGTGCCCGACATTGGTAGAGAACCGGCACCTCTGAAGGTAATCTCTCCATCATACCGATTCACGAAATCTTCTGTCAAAACATTGACGTTTTTGTCCTTGCAGTACTTCTGTTGAACGCCAAGCCCGATGTTCGCCCCTGACTTTTTTGGGAACATCCAAGCGTATCCTCCCGGTGCCATAGAACCAAAATGGAGTTCCACCGCATCTCCAAAATCTCCATCCATGAGGACAAACTTCACTGGAATCTTCAAACTCGATTCATTCCAATATTTCTTGCGGAGAGGGTCGTTGTGGCCACCGGCTCCGACGATGATTTGGGCAGTGAATGTTCGTCCATCTTTGAGGTGAACAGTGTTTCCTTCCACGCTGGAAACCCGTGAATCGGTGAGGTACGTTGCGCCCTTTTCTTTCGCCAAATCAACAAGTGCCTCATCATGAGCGACACGGTTCAACATGTACCCTTCAAACGGATACTGAAGTGGTTTTCCGGATGGGGGGACGATGTACATTTCCGAAGTCTCACGCGATATAGCGTGCTCAGGCGTTTGCAGTAAATCATCGATATCTGGAACGCCAGGGCATAACCGCTGCATCTCGGCGTTTGTAGGTACGAGTTCACCGCATTGAAGTGGGCTGCCTATGGGGTCGCGCCGGTCAATAACCAGAACCTCGCGGCCGCCTTCTGCGATGTATCGAGCTGTGGTAGAGCCAGCAGGACCGCCACCAATGACAATGACCTCCCAGTCCGTTTTTACATCGCTCATGTCGACCCTCAACAGTGTTAAAAGTTCAATCCTTAAAAACGACGGGTTGGGTTGTCTTCCAACTTGGTGTGGCGAGTTTTTTCGCTTTACCGTCGGCAATAATTGGATGGATATCGTTGAGGCGTCCGTGCATTCCGTGTACTTGGAATTTAACGCGTAGCTCTGCTGCTTGGTCGCGAACAACCTGTTCAAGTTGCTCTTCATCCAATTCAACCGTTGCCAACACCGATGCATCGACAAGACTGGTGATTGAGAACGTGGAGCCGGAAATAGAAAGCGCAGGACGGAAGTCCATATCGTCTGGATGATGCATCCAAACAGAAACATCAACAGAGAGGGAATTTCGAATATTCACTCGGCTGATTTCGACACTATCGACCATGGCTATCGTGTCTCCGAGGTGGTTCCGCTTGATACAATTTCCCATTCATCAGCGTGTCATTCGTACGCGATTTCAGTTAACTTTGGTACCAGAACAGTGACGATTACAACGAGGGTCCAATCGTTACCCGGGTCGGGGTCTGGCGTTCCTTCGAACAGCGGATCTGGGTCCGCTTGCTGAGCGGTAACAGTCCAAGTCCAGTCGCCTTGGCCGGCACGTGCGCCAACTGCATCAAGAAGAAGTTCCATCAAAGCGTCCTCAGAGTCGGAATCGTAGATCCCGTCTTCACCTGAAGGGTTCATGTTATTCGCTTCAAGTACCGCAGAGGCTGACTCATTAGCAGTCAAATTACCTCCTTCGGTTTGAGCGGTCTTTTCGTATTTATCCTCGACTATAAGCAACGTGAGTGAGAAGTTATCTTGTGGCGCTAGAATATCTTGCTGAAGTTCCAGTAGGGCATCAAATGCAACGATGCGTCCTGCTGTTCCCGGAGTGATATTTCCTTCCCATCGCTGCCCTTGCTCAAGGTACTCATCCCACGAGAACTCATATTCCACTGATTCCCATGACACTTCATACTTACGAGACTTGATATCGAGTTGGAAGAGTTGGGTTATTTCAGAGCCGTATGAATCGGTTGCAGAGAGGCTTCCTTGAATCATCCCAGAACGATTGGTAGGGAGCAACACGGTTGAATCGGTTGAATCGATATCGTTGCGCATGTCGCCGTCACCATCGGAATCTTCACCCCAGTGCAAGTCCCATGCGAACTCGAGTTGGTCACCCTCGGGATCGATACTTCGGCTCGCATCAAGTAGGACTGAATCGCCCGAGCGAATTGATGAGGGGTAGGTGAGATTGAGAATTGGCGCCCCATTGACTCGGACTGAGGTTGTCGCTGAGTCCCTTCCGCCCTGATCGTTAACGACGGTCAGCTCCACAGTGTAAACGCCAAACATACCATACATGTGAGACGTAAATCCTGTTGCAGTTTCGCTGGTTTGGCCGTCACCAAAATCCCACTCAAAAGCCGTGATGACGCCTTCGATAGCATCAGAATCACGGGCATCAAATGTCACCATCTCACCTTCTTCAATCTGAAGCGGGTAGGCGGTCATGTTCGCCCGAGGGTCAACGGTGAAATCGAGTGCCCCGGTGCACCCAGCAAGAAGCGATGAGAAAAGTAGCATGGAAACCATGAACAACGATTGGAGTGAACCACGTTGAGTTTTGCTCCACATCGAACTTCCCAATTGCTCACCCTATCTAATTCTTGGGGGAATATTTTCCACCAACATTCTATTCAAACATGCTCTATGTCCTGTGGACTGCTTTTCAAGGTGTGTTTGATAAATCGCCGTGAATTTATGAAAATTCAACCTCTTGTGGAATGTCGCCAAGAACAACTGCTTTGGAAAGGTGATTCCCGAGATGATCGACAGAATCGTGTTCAATGACATTGACATCAGTGTGAGTCAAAAGGGTCGTTTCAAGCTCAAGTAGGTCCTCAGCATCAACCGTCCCTGAATCGTATTCAAGGGCGGCAGTCGGCGCTTTTGACAAAGTTGGCTTGACTTCGGGGGATGAAAGTTCGTCCATTGCTTCAACAGCCATTGCCTCCCTGCGTTGTGAAAAATCAATTGCTAAGTGTTCTGCTTGTTCGTCCACAAGTTCAGGCTGAGTGACGTCGTGAACGAGGGGGCTTGATGAAAAGAATCTCAGAATCGCCCCAAACAAGCCCATACGACGTCCACCGTGCCAATCGGTAAGGGGTTTGCGATGCATCTGTTTGCAGGGTGATGTTGAAAGGGGGTCAGCGGTGTTGATGGCTCATGGCATCCAATGTGTTGGAAGGAGAGCGTGTACTCGCCTTCGACTTGGAGACCACCGGCATCTCAACATCGAATGACCGAATTGTTCAGATTGCCCTGGTCGGTTCTCGCAAGAACGGTGAGCCGGTTCACTACGAGTGCATCATCAATCCTCGCAGACCGATTCCTGCAGGAGCAAGTAACGTCCACGGAATTTACGATGCTGACGTCCGAGGCAAGGGAGATTTTTCAACCATCGCAGATGAAGTTGCAGAACTGATTGCTGATTCTGTGATTGTGGGCCACAATGTTCGCAAATTTGACTTACCGATGTTAGAAGGTGAATTTTTCCGTCTTGGAAAGCAGATGCCAAAGCCACGCGCAATCATGGATACCTTGGAACTGGTTCGGCGACTCAAAGTGGCCCGCCCTCACAACCTTGGCGCACTGTGTTCCCGTCACGGGATTTCGCTTGAAAATGCACACACCGCTGCTGCCGATGCTGCCGCATCTCTGCTGTTATTCTGGAGATTATCTGTTGACCACGCCCCGTCGTTTCGAAAATCACTGGACGAACTTGAGCGTTGGGCTGCGCATGGCGATATATCTTCTGATGCATCGGACTTGGGACGGGGGCTGAACGATTTGGAGATGGTCGATAAACTCGGCAAGATTCGCAAAGACGGTACACAGATGGTTTTGTCGTTTGGACGCCACAAAGGCAGCGATATCAAAAAAGTTCAATTTGATGACCCCGGATACATTCACTGGCTTCTCTCGGCGAAGGGCATTGATGACCAAGAAGTACGCGATATCGTCCGGCAGTATCTCGGCATAGATTGAATGTAGTCAGGCCCTGCATTATGACAAATCATTATTAGCAGGAAATAAGGGCTCACAATGTACAGGGAAGCACAATTCGACTGCGAACCCATGTATTGAATTTTGGAGTGATACAATGCCGCCAAATTACACACCACTTCAAAGAAAAACCAAAGTTGTCTTTGTACAACTTGGTTCGCCCAAAGACCCATCGACAAAGGAAGTGCGAAAGTATCTCAGGAAATTCTTGGGCGACCCACGTGTTGTTGACATCAATCCTTGGGTCTGGAAGATAATTTTGAATTGCTTCGTCCTGCCCTTCCGGCCGAGGAAATCGGCACAATTGTACGCTCGAATTTGGGATGGAGAAAGTTTTCCGCTGATCACAAATACCGCTGATTTTACCGACCAAGTCCGTGCTGAATTGACCAACATTGACCCTAATGGATTGGTCGAAGTCAACCACGCCTTCCTCCTCTCTCCACCGTATGTTCACGAAGTGTACGACAGTTGGGAAAACGATTTAGCAAACGGCGTGGGTGCAACGAAACTGCTCGTAATCCCAATGTTCCCACAGTATTCTGAAAGTACCATCGCCTCGGGGATTGACGCGCTTGGAGGGGAACTTGCAAAGCGTGTGAAGATTCCGACATTTGAGGTGATTACCAACTTCCATAGAACACATGCTTTCATTGATAATTCGGTTCGGCAAGTCGACGCAAAACTCAAAGAAATCAAGGACAGTGGAGTTGAACCCGATAAATTGGTCATCTCGTTCCACGGGATGCAAAAGCGACGAATTGTTGAGAAGGGAGACGATTACTACCGTCACTGCTATGAGACATTCCGATTGATTGTCGACCGGTTAGAACACCTTGATTCAAGTAATGCTGTGATGACGTTTCAAAGCCGATTTGGTTCCGAAGAATGGATTACTCCATACACAGAACGGGTAGTTGAAGACTTAATTAAACAAGGTAACAAGGAACTGGTTATTTATTCCCCGAGTTTCGTTGTTGACTGCTTGGAAACAACCGATGAGCTTGGTCATGAATTGGTCCATGAAGCCAAGGAATGGGGCGGAAATGTTCATCCGGTTGAATGCCTTAACTCCGATGAACAGTGGTGCAAGGATTTTGCCAAATATACGTTCACGCAAGCCGAAGGTTCAGCGCAGGATAAAGAAGACATCGAATACCAGTTGAAACCTTCGGACTACGACGCAATGACGCCACAAGAAATGAAGAACGAAAACTAAGAAACGCGCTCTATCAACCGTTCTACTTCATCGACTACGTGGGTAATCGACACACCGCTGTATGACCATCCGATGTACGAACAATCGAGTTCTTTTTCTGCCATTCTCTGCAGGTGCCCGGGCCAAAATCTCGGAATTTGACGAACGCCAATTGATTCAATGATAACCGGTTGAGCAGGGCCCATAAAGCGTTGAACGGCTGTTTGAACCGACTCAATATCAAACGCACCTCTGGAATGGGGCGCCATCACTCTGAACAGGCGATGACCTTCGGGTGCTCGAGATGAGGCGTGAAGATCGCTTTCATAGAGTATGCCGCTGATCGGAATGGTTTGGTCAGGTATCAGCAAGCCGTATCCAAATGGAACGTGGGCGACATCTTCTTCTCGGTATCCAACTGCAAACACTGACAGCGTGGTTTGTTCAAACCGCTCAACCATTCCTGGTGCTGCCCATACAATCGACGAAAGTGGAAGGTTGAAGTGTTCACTTGCGGCTTGAGGGTTGTTCAGTGATGTTTGGAAAAGTACCTCGACATTCTCAAGCGACTGAAGTCGAGTCTGCAAAGTGTCAATGAGGACTGTCATGCCTCCAGAAAGAGAGGCAACAGAGCCTTTCTTCGGAGAAAAAAGTGGGTATGTTTGAGCGATGAGTTTGGCCAATTTCCGCCGCTTCACCGGCGAACTTGGCCCAAAATCAGTTGCGGATGGAATTAAGAAATCCGCATCGACGTTTGATGCTGTGTCGTTGACGATTCCGAGTGTCATCGCATCAGCAATGCCGATGTGTGGTAGAACCTCAGAAACGGGTTTACTACCGCTTTTCGATTCTTTGAGCGCTTTCCTTAACTTGAACGGGCCAATCTTCAACAACGAAAACAACGATAATTTATGTTTCGAGCCGTCGAGCCAAACCCATCGAGATTGAGCGCGAGAACGAGATGGTTTCCACTCATCGGAAAGGCCTAAATCTTCCATCAAACGCCATACTGCGGGGTGGGCTCGCGCCGCATTAACTGCAACGTCGCACACCCATTCACCTTGTTTCCAGGTCTGAATTACACCACCAAGGCGGTCTGATTTTTCGACCAAAACAATCTGTTTTGACGGGAAATGCGTTGCCATGCGATAGGCTGCGCACATACCGGAAAGTCCCCCACCAACGACGACAATCTTCTCATGTTGCGAGAGTTCTTTGTTCACCAAAAGAGGGCGTTGGAGTTCATTACCGTGCCGAACCCACTCTTCCAGTTCACTCATTGAATCCCCTCGCATGTGTGAATTACAGCCAGTTCTTTGGCGCTTTGAGTAGTTCGACGAGTGCAAATTCGTCACTGCCCGGTTCCGGTGAATGGCAATACTCCCACCGTGCAGTCAACGGCAGCGACATCAGAATACTTTCAATTCGGCCGTTGGTCGTGAGACCAAACGTGGTGCCCCTGTCATAGACCAGATTGAACTCAACGTAGCGGCCACGTCGTACCTGCTGCCACTCTTTTTGTTCGGATGTGAAGGGTAGGTCTTTTCTTCGTTCAATAATCGGAAGATACGATTCGAGAAAAGAGTGAGCACAGTCTTTGACGAATGCGAAGCAATCGTCTTTACTCGCTCCATTGATGTCGTCAAAAAACAGCCCTCCAAGCCCCCGGCGTTCGCCTCGGTGCTTGATGAAGAAGTAGTCGTCACACCACTGTTTGAATGCAGCATAGTCAGCAACTTCATGTCGATCACAAACGTCCTTGTGAACTTGGTGAAAGTGTATCGCATCTTCTTCGAACAAGTAACTCGGCGTGAGGTCGGCTCCTCCCCCAAACCACCAACTCCCTGGCTTCTTACCTTCACCACGTTCGAAGTAACGATAATTTGCGTGTACGGTAGGCGCCATTGGATTTTTTGGATGGAGTACCAGACTTACACCGGTCGCAAAAAAATCGAGATCTTCACCTTGAAGTTCATGTCCACCACCCATGCTTTGAGCTGCTTGTGGGCTGAGCGTTCCGTGGACTACGCTCACGTTGACTCCCGCTTTTTCAAACACCTTTCCACCACTGAACACCCGACTACGGCCACCGCCGCCTTCTTCACGGGTCCACGTATCTTCTCGGTATTCAACGCCATCAAGAGCAAGAAGCGATTGACAGATGAGGTCTTGGACCTCATAGACCATGTCTGACATACGTTGGCGCATGCTACTCACCCACGATGGTGCGCAACACGGTTTCGACACACTCGATGCGAGCTGAGGGAGCAAAGCCGTGTCCGAGATTGAAGATGTGGCCTGGAGCATCGCCTGCTTCCTGCAAAACCTTTCGAGTCGCACGACCGGCCATTTCTGCTGACCCGTGAAGGAGAGAAGGGTCGAGGTTACCCTGGAAGGCAAACTTTTCACCAAACTGTTGACGATTTAGGGCTAAATTATCTCTCCAGTCAAGGGATATTGCATCGACATCGAGTTCACGAATCAATGGGTGAAGGTGGGCGGATCCTTTGGCGTAATGGATAACTGGAACGTGCTTGTCACACTTTCCTCTGAAGACCTCAATGGCTTTTTGCGTAGCAGGCATGGCGAAAGTACGGTACGTTTCAGGGTCCAAGAGACCGGCCCATGTATCGAACAACTGCACGGCATCTGCCCCCCCGTAATTGACTTGGTCGGCAAGTAAATCACCAACGATTTCTCCCATCGTCTGAAACAGGTGATGAGCTTTTTCAGGATTTGAGAATACTTTAGCTCGAGCATTGTGAAAATCCTTGTCGCCCGTTCCTCCAGAAAGCAGGTACATGGCAATGGTCCAAGGTGAACCAACAAAGCCGAGGTGCGCGAGCGAGCCATCCGTCTTTTCGCCGATTGCTTTGAGGCCCTCTGCCGCCCAAGGTGCGTGTTTGCGAGCGGAGAAGTCAATCCAGTCGTCGACATCTTCGAGTTCAAACGGATCGATTCGGATTCCACCACCGTATTCAACTTCGTATCCAAGACTGGGCAAGGGGGTGAGTATATCACTGAAAATAATCGCCGCGTCGATGTGCTTGTACCGTTGAATGGGTTGAAGAGTGATTTCAGAACAAAGGTCCGCGTCCTGACACCGCTCCCAGAACGAGTGCTTTGCAGCAATCGCTCGGTATTCGGGCAAATGTCGGCCAGCTTGACGCATGAACCACACTGGCGTTCTGTCGACTGGTTGAAGATTGAGGGCGGAAACGATTCGCTCTTTTCCATTCATGTCCATCAATCCAATTCACTCAAAACTTCATCAAGGGCCGAAACCATACCGAGAATATGCTTCTCCTCGTGTACGGTTGATATAAAACCAACTTCGTACGAAGAGGGGGCAAGCATGTACCCTCGTTCAAGCAACCCTTTGTGAACCAGAGAATACAGCACGCCCGCATTACTCGGTATTCCTGAAGCACATCGCGGAGGAGTCTCTGCACCGGGCGAAAACCAAAACAGGCTTCCATGACGAACAATATGCATTGGAAACGAATGTTTCTCTAAAACCGTATTGACTTCGGCCTCAAGCAACGAGCCAAGACCCTCCAGCACTTCATAGGCGTCTTCAGTGAGCATGTCCAATGTCTGGATTCCTGCTGCCATTGCTAGCGGGTTACCAGACAGGGTTCCTGCCTGATATACCGGGCCGAGCGGTGATAATTTCTCCATGATTTCTCTTCGAGCGCCGTAAGCACCCACGGGCAAACCTCCACCAATCACTTTGCCAAGTGTGGTGATGTCTGGTTCTATGTCGACAAGAGCGCCGTAACTACCTTGTTCGAACCTGAAACCGCTGATAACTTCGTCAAAAATAAGCAGTGCTCCGTGGGCAGTACAGAGTTCTCGTAATTTTGCCAGATACTCAGGTCGTTGGACGAGCAGCCCATTGTTTGCGGGGAGTGGTTCAATGATGACGGCGGCGATTGAATCACCGTGTTCCTCAAACAGGTATTCTACAATTTCATCATCATCCAGCGGAGCAACGAGTGTGGTGCCGATTGTATCGCTGGGAATTCCTGGGCTGCTGGCGATTCCAAACGTGGCAAGTCCGCTTCCCGAACTGACCATCAATGAATCGACGTGCCCGTGATAGCAGCCTTCGAATTTGATGATATTGTCCCGGCCCGTATAGCCACGAGCGAGACGAACAGCGCTCATGACCGCCTCAGTTCCTGAACTTACAAATCGCACCATGTCCATGAAGGGAAAGCGGTTCTTGACGCGCTTAGCGAGTTCAATCTCGCCAACGTGAGGGGCACCAAAAGATGTGCCGTTTTGCATGGTTTGGTAGACTTTATCGATAATGTTTGGATGAGAGTGGCCGTGAATTAAAGGGCCCCACGATTGTACAAAATCGACCAATTCATTTCCGTCGACATCGGTCACGGTAACGCCGGACGCCTTGTGAAAATAAATCGGGCTACCGTGGACTGATTTGAAGGCCCGTACAGGCGAGTTGACACCTCCGACGAGGTGGTTGAGCGCTTCATTGTGCAGTTCATTTGAATTCTCACGTTGCATGAGATCACCTCATTGAAACCACTGGAGGCGAACTGCCTCGCGGGTGTGGTAACTTACAATTATGTCAGCACCGGCTCTTTTGAATCCATGGAAAATCTCAGTGACCATGTTTTTGCGAGAAGATTCGTCTTCAGCAGATGTCATGACCATAGAATATTCACCACTTACGTTGTAGACTGCAACCGGTCTATGAATTGCATTCGCTACTTCGCGAACAACATCCATGTAGGCGAGTGCAGGTTTTACCATGATGATGTCTGCACCTTCCGCAACGTCATTTGTTGCTTCGAAAATTGCCTCAGAATAACCGGATGTAACGTCCATTTGATGGGTCGCTCGGTCACCAAACGACGGCGAACTCGAGGCTGCGTCTCTGAACGGTCCATAAAACGAAGAAGCATATTTTACTGAATACGAGAGGATGCCGGTGTCGGTATGGCCGGCTTGTTCGAAGCTGTCGCGAATGGCTCCGATTCGTCCGTCCATCATGTCAGATGCAGCGATATAGTCTGCACCGGCTTCTGCATGGGAAAGCGCTATTTGCGACAGTACGGGGAGAGTTAAATCATTGTCCAGTGCTTGATTATGTACAATTCCACAGTGCCCGTGATCGGTTGCGGTACACAAGCAGACATCGGTCATGATGACGATATCGCCTCCAAATTTCGACTTCAATTCCCGAACTGCATTGTGCAACGGCATGTGGGTATGGGATGCGACCGTGGCTGCAGAATCTTTGAGTGATGGGTCGACAATTGGAAAGAGCATGTGGTTGGAGATACCCATGGCCATATCATCAGCGATTGTCTGGACCAAGACATCGACCGATTGCAGTGAAATCCCCGGCATGCTGTTGATTTCTACGTCAACACCTTCGCCATCAACGACAAAATGGGGCTGTACGAGGGAGTGAGCAATGGAAGACGAATTGATCAGTTTACGGCGGGCTGCTGTCCAGCGGTTTATCCGTGGTCGTATCTTCATTCAGTCATCACCTCGATTTGTTTTCCACCAGCGTGCTATGAATTCAGCGGTTGGACCTTGAAGAATTTCGACCGTTGCATTTTGAAAATACGGAAGTGATTCGATGGCCTCTCTGGATGCCTTACCCATGCACAGTATATTTTTAGGTACGGGTAGCGAATTTTGAACCCAAGCATGCGCCGAGGAAGGTGAAGAGAGAAGCAGTGCATCACCTTCATGGAGTTCAAACGGTTCAACTTTACGAGATGCATTTTGATAGCCAACCCACGATCGAACGTCAAAACCCAATCGTTCGAGGCTCGCCTCAAGTTCGGGCGAAGCAACAGATGAACGAGGCAAGAACAATTCAGTCTCTCTGTCTAAATTTCGATCGATGTACTCAATGAGTTCCGATGAATTGCGAGATTGCGCACAAATTGAGACCGTCACGCCCCGGCGAAAGCATGCCCGGGCCGTACCTTCTCCGATGGCAAGCCATTGAATTCGGTTGATATCCCCGTTGTGTTTGGCGACTTCAATAGCACATTTAGCTGCGAATGGAGAAGTCAAAATGAGGTAGGGCCAATGGCTCCGAGATGTCGATTCATCAATAAACTCCGAAGGCCAATTTTCAACCAGTGGACTGAGTTCAAGAACGGGGAGGTTCATCACATCAATGGCTCCGTTTTGTAGCACGTTGGCAAGACGATCGGAATTCAACGTCGAAATAATCTTTCTTCCCGAAGGTGATTGAGTTGGGGGGGGCGTGAATAACTTCGGTAAAACCGGTGTGAATTCTGAAACTGGACCGGAATATGTTTTGGTCGAAAAGCCGTATCCGGTGCAGAAACTTTCCCGCCAATCACTTGGACTCACCTGAACGGATATGTTGTCTGAATGTACCTTTATTCCAGCAGGATACAGGCATCCACCGCCAAACGAGTCAAGGTACGCTTTCTCTTTTTCAACATCGGTCTCGGTGTCTGGGTCGTTCAAAACAGTACGAATCCGGTCTATTTCGTCCAGTGACCCATCTGCGTGACAGTGCACCGATATAGCGCCTTGGCCGGGAGCGGTTGGCCAGTCTCGTTCATCGATTCGAAGCGCACTAAACTCAAGCATCCAGGGTTCCAAGGCACCAATGCTAAAAAGACGCTGGAGGCCTACTTCCGCAAGAATCAGAGCGTCTGCTCTACCTTGGGATAAACGCTTCAAACGAGTTTCGATTTGCCCGCGAACAGCTACGGGAATCAGGTCACTCCTCTCACTCAAAATGAAGGACTGGCGTCGCCCAGAAACCGTACCTATCATTCCTCCCTTTGGAATGTAGCGAACCGCCGATTGAAGTCGAACGGTCTCGCCAGACTGTAGGACTGATTGAAGCGAGGGGAGGTCGTCTCGCTGAGCGAACACGAGAACGTCGCTGGTTTGGCCGCGCTCAAGATACGCTAATGTCCGGATCGATTCATCAATTTGCACTGGTACATCCTTGCATGAATGAACCGATATATCGACCGTGTTATCGAGGAGTTTCGCATCGATAGCGTGAATAAATTGGCCTACATTTTTTGCCAAATCACCGCTAAGTGATAAGTCGCCCTTGGAGGAGATACCCACGATTTCTGTTGTAAATCCGTTGTCTATAAGCTTCTGACTGACTGTGTTAGCCTGCCACATAGCCAGTGTTGAAGTCCGTGTCCCTATGCGAAGATGGGTCAAGGTTTGGCCTCCGACAGAGTCGCACGTTGATTCATCAACAGTATCGACTCAGTCACATCACTGGCGACCCTCTTAAGAAGAATTGTATCGAATGGCCGGTCAGTTGATAGGACCATTTCTTGCAATTGATCGATGCTAAATGGCCCTTCCTGATTGCATATCCAAGTTGCAATCTCTCTCGAGAATGGACCGTATTGCGCCGCATGAGAATCATCGGATGATTGTTCTTCAACCCATGATTGAGACAGCTTCTCCATGGCTGTGTACATGTGAGAACGGAACTGGGCGTTGCTCTTATCGGTTAGAGCGCCCATATATTTTTTTTCAATATCGTGAATCAGTTGCTCGCTCTGGTCGATTATGGTTTGGTAATCCCATTCAATCCCAAGACGGTGAGCTGCTCGAATCCAGTGTTCCATACCGTACAGAACTTGGCCTTCATGAAGCGCACTGGTATCGATTGATGGCGGCCATGAAAAGTCCATCACTCGTGCTTTACTGGTGACTGGAAGTTGCGTGTCTGCATCATACATCGGCGTCGTGTTCCGAACCGTTGAAATGACCATGTTTACTTCAAAGGTAGAACCGTGCCATTCATCGAATGAGATGAACTGAACGCTTTCAGAACCTTCCAATTTCCGGTTGCGGGACTTTTCGGGATTGCGACTGACGATTGTGTGGTTGGTTTGACCGAGTGATACGAGAACTTGTGAGGCTTTTCTCCCCATTTCCCCGTACCCGAGAATCACAATGGAGGAGTTTTGATTTTCTTCCAATGCCTCAACCATCGCCGTAGTTGCAAGGTTCAGCATCGATTCCGTGGTTTGATTGAAATCAAAATGCTTACGGATGATTCTGTTACCTGAAACAACGTGTTCGAAAAAAGAACTGTTGATGTCACTCAAGAGTCCGTTCTTTCGATGCCATGAAACCGCACCTCTAAACTGAGACATGACTTGTAATTCTCCCATTATGAATGAGTCCAGACCGCTGCATACTTTCACCAAATGACGCCATACATCAATGCCGGTAAATGAGTCGAAAGGCGCATCTTCAAGCGATGTTGACGATAATACGGCTTGTTTTAGTCGTTCTATGTCCGAGGAAAAACCAACGTAAAGAACGCGGTTGCACGTTGAAAATTCAAACACGTCAACTCCAAATTCATTGGAGAGATTGCGAACATACGCCAAGCGTTGGTCCTTCGTGAGACCTTCGGTGGTAAGATATTTTACGTGTTCAACATTGTCGGCATTTATCCTCATTGAAACCATGCTGATGTTGTTCATCATTGCGGTAGCATCGACGCGCTTACCACCGATGTTGTGAGTTCCTGAAGTGTTAAGAAAACGCGAAAGGTCGATATTAGGGTTCCCTAAATCTTTCATCCTTCCCCCCCCCTTCATAATGACCGCGCATTTCCCCTTTATGAAGGTCGGTTTTGAGATGTTTGAAGAAATATAAACGAGTCAGCTTTGTTGCGAACAGTTGCCAAAAGTTCAATCGAGATCGTACGAGCAGCCCTGCTCGTACGGATAAGTCCCAGCGTAGCAAAAAGCATGCACATATAACCAAGGATTGTTCATCAAGGGGTATGTCGCCCTATGTTCGCGCAGCCCTTTCAATGATGATATTGGTTTTACTGGCAAGTGTACCGAGTATTGATGCAAATTCATCCGGTAAAACTGGCAAAAGCGTCAACGGATGTGGATGTCACAGCACTGATGCAATGATCATGCCTACTATGAGTGGGTTGCCATCTACATACACCCCAGGGACAACGTATTCTCTGTCGTGGACTGGAAGTGGAATGTCTGGAACTGGTCAGGGTGGGTTTAACCTCGATGCGTCGGCTGGTTCTTGGACAAACCTCGGCCAGCGCGTCCAAACGCAGAGTGGAGAATTGACGCACAATTCTGACGGTCAGCGCTCGTGGACGGCTGACTGGGTTGCACCCAGTGCGGGCACAGGAGACGTCGCATTCAACCTCGCCGTGCTGTATGCAAACGGGAATTCGCAGAGTTCGAACGATAATTGGGGTACGAATTCCTGGACCGTCGGTGAGGGTTCTGCACCCACAAATACCCCTCCCGTCGCTTCCGATGTGAGGGTTGTCACAGATGCCTCCGGAAGTTCAGCTGTTAGCGAGGCACTCGTGAATCAAGACCTCTCGCTCACCTATACCTTTTCAGACGATGATGGGGATAATGATGCGAATTCGCATATCCGTTGGTCGAAAGACGGCACGGTAGTTTCGCAATACAACGACAACACTGTGTTACCAAGTTCGGCCACTTCGGTCGGAGAATTTTGGACTGCGGCCGTTACACCAAACGACGGTACTGATTTGGGCACTGCAGTAGCTGCATCCAACACTGTAGAAATTCTCGATAGAGATTCGGATGGAGACGGTGTGGGTGATTTGAACGATGCATTTCCAAACGACTCCTCGGAAACGACCGATAGCGATGGAGACGGGACTGGAGATAATGCTGATGTCTTTCCGAATGACCCTTCAGAAACAATCGACAGTGATGGAGACGGAGTAGGTGACAACGGCGATTGGGCTCCGAACGATGCAAGTGAATCAGCCGACAGTGACGGTGACGGAGTCGGAAACAATGCAGATGCATTTCCAAATAACCCTGCTGAATCAAGCGACACTGACGGTGATGGTGTTGGCGATAATGGTGATGCGTTTCCAAACGACCCTGATGAATCAAGCGATTTTGACGGAGATGGTGTAGGCGATATTGCCGACGTTTTTCCAAGCGACCCTAGCGAATCATCTGATGCCGACGAAGACGGTGTAGGCGACAATGCTGACGCTTTTCCAAACGACTCTGCAGAATCGATGGACAGCGACATGGACGGAGTTGGAGATAACGCTGACGTCTTTCCAAACGACGCTACTGAAACCACCGACGGTGATGGGGATGGAGTCGGTGACAACGCTGACATGTTTCCGAATGACTCAACCGAAACCACGGACAGTGATGGGGATGGAGTAGGCGACAACGCTGACGCATTCCCGAACGATGGAAACGAAACGGTTGATGCTGACGGCGACGGAGTTGGCGATAACGCCGACGTGTTTCCCAGCGATGCTACAGAGGTAAGTGACAGTGACATGGATGGTGTTGGCGACAATGCCGATGCATTCCCGAATGACCCGAATGAAATTACTGACTTGGACGGTGATGGTGTTGGCGATAATGCTGACCTGTTTCCGAGTGATGTAAATGAGACAGAAGACACGGACGGCGATGGTGTTGGGGATAACGGCGATGCTTTTCCAAACGATGCTTCCGAAACCCTCGATTCTGATGGAGACGGTGTAGGTGATTATGCACAAGCAATTGCAGAACAGAAAGCAGCGGATGATGCGGCTGCTCAGAAGCAGATGATCACGGCTATGGTTGCCTTGGTTCTCCTCATTGGAGGCGGAGTTGGCGGTGTAATGTTCATGCGCAGAGGTGATGATGAAGCGACGGCTGTCAAAAACTTCGATGATCAACAGCTTCCAGCCCAACCACAACCCGTTCAGCAGACGTATCAACAGCCTGTCGTTGCTTCGGAGCCTGTCGTACTCAACCAGTGGACAGATGATGCCGGCCATACTTGGCGGCAAATGGATGATTCCACCACTCTATGGTGGAACGGTACGGACTGGCAACGGACTTGATTTCAGCGAGGTTCGCGGTGAAATTCAACACCGTCGGGCAAAGGATTCCATGCCAATACATCACACCAGTGCCCAATGCGCCATGAACGTCCGTGAGTCATAACTGAACCGAGATACATTGGACCTTGGTGGCCGGATGCAAGAAGTTCATCCAGCGCTTCTTTCCCCCGTGCATCGAATCGAGCAGGTTGTTGAATGCCCGTTGGAATGGCCCGGCCACTCGCATCAGCTGGTTCGCACAACTCGAGAGTTGCTGATCCGTTGGAAGCATTGTAATCCAAAAGCAGCACTACAGCATCTGAAAAATCATCTTTGTGAAGGGTCTTATTCTGAGCACGCCAGTTCCACCAGTGTGGGCACCAAGCCTTCCAATCACAAAAGCCACCGCACGAGGTGTCCCCAATGATAGGGTCAAGTGGCATTGGCGAGGGTTTGGTCGCCTGCCACGCTTCATATGCATCCTCTAACACATTCTCCCCGTGGGCCGACCACTTCGAGGAATCTGAAGTGTACCACCCTTGGGTTCGAACGGGGGGTGCATTTGGGTTGTTTGCCAACAGGATATCTCTGTACATCCTCAATTGGCGATTCACTTCGGTTTTCAATTCCCCTTGAGGCACCCTACCAGTCTTCAAGTCGGCTACCAGCCAACCTACCATGGCTCCGTTTTCATCAACATCCGCCATCAGCAGGTCCAGACGACCCATGAGACGGCCGTCAACGGTTTTCAATTCACCTTCAACTGCAATGGCAAGTTTCTGAATTCTACGCCATAATGCACCGGTAATTCGTTCAGAATCAAGTGCCCGAATTCCTACGTGTTCGAGTAACATCCGTATAGCACCACGCTGGTGACGAAGTGCTTCTTTCCATTTCTCTTCCTTCCACTGAGGTCTTCTGGGCGTTTCCATGAACGACTTTTTTTCTTCCTCCCATCGCGCTTTGAGAAGTCGCTCCCCTTCCAAAGGCAGCCAGCCGGCTTCATCATCTCCAAACGCAGAAATATCGAATTGGAGTAAGTCTTCGACCGAAGCGTGAACTGCAGTCCCAAGCGAGGCTGCCATACCTGCCTTGCGCGGGAGTCCTTGGCGGCTGAGCCAGTACATCCGCGGGCATGTTTCGTACCTGTTCCACGCCGAGGGTGACAGCATGTGGGGGCGGGGTTGTGAACTCCCCTGACCCGACATACTCGACCGTTTCAATCAACCAACATGAAACCACCGATGATAGAAAAACATGCAAAGTGTTGAAACCTATGAGGACCAGCGTTGTTTATGGAACGGTCAAGTGTTCGCCTAAATACAAAAATCGATACTGAAAACGCAATGGTCGTCGCATGTTTCCCGAGCATCGGGATGGTATCAAGTGTGGTCGCTCATTTCCTCATCGACCACCTCGAACTGGATTTTGTCGGTGCCGTAATCGACCCTCGGCTGCCTGTCATCACACTGGTCCAAGACGGTGAGCCTCTTCCAGTAATTCGTGCATATGCCGGAAAGCCGCAATGCACGATTGAAGGCTGTGACCAAGTGATTCTCTTGATGAGTGAACTCGTCATTCCGGAACCACTTGTCAACGACATCGTTTGGGCTATGCTTGAATGGTCGAAAGAGAACAACATTGTTCACGGCGTAGTCATCGATGCTTTCGCAAAGGCAGGCATGAAAGGGAACCTCAACGGTGCAGAGCCGACCGTCGAATACGAAGATACTGAAGGCATCGATGTCGTCGGCATTGGGGCGAATCAGAAAGTTCGAGACATGTTGAGTTCGATGGAAATCCCGTTACTCAATCAGGGCGTTATCAAAGGAATCAATGCCGCCATACTCAGCGAAGCACGGCGTCGAAATTTAGACCTCATGTCCATCATGGTTGAAGCAGACCCACGTTGGCCCGATGCACGGGCTGCTGCCACACTGATTGAAACACTCAACAAACTGCTCCCGACAATTGACCTACCGCACGAGCCACTCTTGGAAGAAGCCATTGAACTGGAAAATCAAATCAAAGCGATGATGGAAGGTGCTTCGGATGCAGGCTCGGAAAACAAACCGGGCAATTCAATGCTCTATGGATGAAGAACTCTTCTTCCATCCCATCACGAGAAGAAGTATTCCTGCCAGCAAGTAAACCCCGCTTAAGGGAACTGGAAACAGCAACACGTGTTCGTACGGCAGATGAAGAATATCAAGCAAGGACTCGCCGCGAGTGAAGGTGCCGCCAGCGGAAGCGGTGAGAAGCATTGCAGTACTGGCTGCACCCCCGCTGATCGCCTGAACCCAGGTCGATGACGGAGTGTTCCAAACGCTATCACCCATGCGCCACCGGCACAGCAAAGCACTCAATGCAAAACCAAATCCAGTCATTGACATCAGCATCTTATTGACCAAGATTGGGCTACTCAATCCCCCGCCTGGAACGGAGGAAATACCACTAACTACTGCAAAAGGCGTGGCTAGAAGACCGAACAAAAGAGCTGCATGGGCAACGGAATCAGCGGCTGGACGAAGTGATTGTTTGGACAGAATCTGAAGATTCAAGAGCAAACATAACACGAACGATATGCCTGCAAGAGCAAATGAGCCGACCACAAGTTCTGTCGTGATGACGTGGAATGTTGCGGCGGAAATCATACCTCCTCACCTCCATATTTCCCTGCAAGATAATCATGACCGTACCACTTCCATTGCTCTTCATCCCAACCAGCTGGCAAGCCATCTGCAGGGATTGGGGGGCCTTGAGATTCGACAGGCGCAGCAGGCGTAATCGTGGAATCGAGCGGCAGGATTTCGCTGGTTTGGTCGTACTGTTTGTACGCCTCACTACGAGTGAACCGGGCTTGGAGGACAAGAACGACCCCTGCTGTGAAGAACATCAAAGCGAAAGCTTGCACGTAGACGGCCAATTGTGACACTTCCCACGAGGCTTCCTCTGCAACCAGTGTGAACCATGGTGTGGTTTGTGGCGGCCCTTCTCCATCAAGTACTGCTCGCCATTGAAGCGTCGACGGAAGCAGGGCAGGGGGGAATTCAACCTGCCAAGAGTTCGTTGCGGATGAGTTCGCATTCAGGGTCATGATCTGGCCATCATCCGATTTCCATTCGATGATGAATTCCTGTGTTTCAAGTGTTTGAACATCGAACACAGTTGTGGCGCCGATTGTACGTACGGTTGGAGGGGAAAAGTCAGGGCTGAGTCGAGGAAGGTTTTCTGGGACCTCAACAACTGTGACGTCAAGCGCTTCTGGTGTGATTCCGAAATAAGGTATCGAGGAACCGCCATGATGAATGGCAGCGTACCACGAAGTTGTTCCAACTTGTGAAGCACGAACTACCCATGAAATTGATACTTCGGTTTGGCCTGAGTCGAGGGAGATTTCAACGTAGTTGTTCACTCCACCATTCACGTCAGAAAGCACCTCCCACCCCGCATCTTCTGGTGTATCGGAGTGTCCGGTCGTATCGGTCAGCAAGAAGAGCCCAACAAGCGAGTTGTATCCGTTATCAATCCCGGTGACTGTCAAGGTGAGTGAGGTTGGAATGCCCTCATAGATTTCAGTTTCTGATGAGAGTTGCATGTTCGCAGTGGACGTCCCGTTCAGCGACGCATCACCATGGCACGCACCGCCGCACTGCATATCTCGAGTCCCGTCTCCATTCCCACCTGGTTCAGCAGAACCGTAGGTAGATGATACGAGCAGCAATGCAAGAACTACGACCAATCGCACGCGATAGCGAGCGTTCAAGTTACGCACGCTCCTCTTTCAACGCATATCCAGCAACGGCCAAACCTGAGAGAAGCACGATAATGCCGGATATTGACCCCCACGTAGCATTCGGTTCCAGACCCGCCATTTCTCGTGCTTCTACCGTTACAACAAGGGTATCTGAAGTGCCAGCAATCAAACCTTGGCCGTCAAGTATGGGCCGAATAGAATACGAAATGTTTCCTGCGAGGAATGGTGAATCGATGAATTCAGTTTGATTAAGTGTTGTCACGACAACACCGTTACGCAGCACTTGATATTCGACGCTGGCTTGGCCGTCCCACGACCATTGCAAATCGACGGTTTGACCCTTTACTGATGCTTCAAAGTCAAGAATACCCGGTCCTTGAGAAGTTGCGATTTGCACGGTTGTTGAAGCCGATTCGCCCGAATCATCAATCACACTCAAGGTGATGATAGTGTTTGATTGAGCAACCAGACCGAGAAGCGTTCCTGTTGAAGTGCCGGTACTTCCGTCGAGTGCAACCCACGACCAACGTGACTCTACGACTCGACCATCCGAATCGGTTGAAGATGAGGCAGTGAGTGACATCTGTTCCCCTTCCCATACCGGTGTTGTTTCAACGACAATCACTGCGGTTGGTTCAAGATTAGTGATGGTGATGCTAGCGATTGCTACTGGACCCTCAAGGTCGTCAGAATCAGTTGGTAGTACGTGAACAGTCCATACTTGCCCCGGCCCGAGAAGCGATGGTGGGACAGTGGATGACCCGTTGAGAGAGCCTTCTAGGAAACCGTTTCGATACCATGCGATATCAAGCGCCACAGTATCATCATCAACGTCTTCAAAACTCGTAGCAACGGTGAGTGTTTCAAGAGAATTCACCGTCACCGGAAGAGTCGCTGTGGCAGATGGGGCGCTGTTGACAACGGTCACTTGTGCAGTCAATTCAACCGGACTAACGTCCTGGCCGTCGCCAGCTGCAACCTTTACCGTCCAAGTTTCTCCCTTCAGCGTTGAAGAAGCGGGGAGTGTTGTGAAACCATTGAGTGATGATTTCTGCACCCCATCTCTCCACCATGTAATCTGAGGAGTTTGTGGCGAATCACCGTCATCGTCCGTCATCTGATAGGTGACGTTGACTGACTCTGTGGTCGAAATTGAATCCTCGCTCAGGTCGACGCTCACGGTGACTGGCGGCGAGTTTTGAATCACAACAGACGGGCTTGAACTCCACGAGGACCATTCGTTGCCGTCTGAAACTCGTATCTTAGCGTACCATGACTGTCCTTTCTCGGTGACCATTGCTGGAATCTCCAGACTGTTTTGTGCGAAATCATAGGCTGCGTTATTTAGATGCCACAGGACTTCGAAATCAACCTCTGAGTCGCCGTCAGAATCTGAAAAAGCGTAAGACAATTGAAGCATATCACCTGTATACGGCGTACTCGGAGTCAAACTCAAACTATCAATCGCAGGAGGAGTATTGACCTGCCCTCCACCGACAGTCAGGGTTTGAGAAGCGAGCCATTGGGACACATCTTCAGAATCATTGGCCCGAACCTCGACCGACCACTGGTCACCGACTCGCGTTGCGTATGACGGGATTTCAAGGGCGTCATTGAGTTCGGGAACGAGGGCTCCATCAAGGAACCAGCGAGCATCGAAATGTACTGGGTCTTGATCCTCATCATTGGGCGAGCTCGTGAACGATAGGTTGTCGTCTTCAGTAAGAGGAGAGGGTTGGAGAGAAGGAGCGGTGAGGGTCGGAGCCGAATTAGCAATTGTCAGGGTATTACTGGTCACAGGTGCACCTGAATCCGTACCGTCGGATGGAGTCACAACTGCGTACCATTGTTGATTCTTGGCAGTAAACGAGGATGCGAGGGTCATCCCCGAGAGGGCTGTCTGCTCAACTCCGTCTTTGTACCATTGAATCACAGTGCCCGATTCAGCATCTCCGTCAGCATCAGAAAATGTATAGGAAAGTGTGAGCTGAGATGAGGTTGTAGCTCCATTAGGCCCCAAAAGAAGATTCGAAACACTTGGCTCAGTATTTACCGCTCCCCCGCTTTCAGGAACCTGAAGCGAGAGGGTGTCCCACCGGTCGCCTGAATATTGACCGTTGCCGTTGGCAGTAAGGCCCGCAACTGCAACGGTCACCGTGCCGGTGCCAGAACTTGGAGCAGTCCAGTCCAGGCTCCACGTTCGATATGAGGAGCCGGTGATGGAGTGAGTTGCACTGTTTCCTGCACTGTTCACATTCACTGCAAAGCCCATGTACGACAGGGTGCCGTGACTTACTTCAAGGCTAAACCCGCCATCACTTCCTGATACACCATTGGTCACGGAAATCGTGAGCGTCGAAGTTGTACCTGCGGTGTACTGCGTTGGAAGACCTGTTAATGAAACGGTTGCCGCCGATGAACCGGATTGAGAATGGCATGAACACCCGCCGCTTTGATTGTAAATGCCGTTGGAATTTCCTTCAGTAAGCGGAATTGTAGAAAGCAGAAATGCCAACACAACGGTGAGGGCAAAGGCTCTGCGATTCATGGACATCCCACTCCCTCGATTCATATCAAGGAATGGGTGTATCTGTATTCATTCAGCAGAACATGCCACTGCTCTTCATTCGTGAAAATCGAATAGCGAGGGTTGTTTGGAATTCTGTTCGGGCGTACGTTGTATTGGTTGAACGGTATTTTCAAATTCCGTGGATGGAGAATCAGGTTCAGATAGAGCGTTCTCAAGATCCTGTTCATTCCAAATAGCCACTCCAAGGGATTGAGCTTTAGCTAACTTTGAACCGGCCTTTTCCCCAGCAAGCAAGACGCTCAATTGAGATGACACACTACCAACGGTTTTCCCTCCCGCGGCCTTGATTGAGTTTTGAACTTCTTTACGAGGGCGTTGCAGGGTACCGGTCAGACAGAAGGTCATGCCTTCAAGAGCACCTCCACTTTCGACCTTTAGTTCATCCTGAATGTCAAGAATGTTCGCTAAATCGAGTAACATGGCCATGCGATTCGCCAATCCATCGCGCACCTGAACTGCGACTTTCGAGCCAATCCCTTCAACTGAACACAATGAACGAATCGATTGATTTTCAGAGTAGGGTTTCCCTTTTTCATTGACCAATGGTCCAAAGTTCTCATCACCTGGCTCTGCTCCAGCATCTTCTACCCAGTGCATCAAATTAGTGAACGAACATTGGTGTTGGGCAACCGACATAGCAAGTTCGGGGCCAATACCGGGCAGTCCGAGGGCGTGAAGGAATTTTCCAAGTCGGAGGTGTTTCGTCTTTGCAAGTTCCTCGAGAACATTCAATGCTGATTTTGTGCCCATTCGTTCCATGTTTTCAATCTCGGCTTGCTGCAACCTATACAGGTCTGGAATGGAATGAATCATGCCGTGTTCAAGCAATTGTTCGACCAACTTTTCCCCTATGCCGTCCATCTCTAAGGCGCGACACCAATACAAAATCGTGCGGCTGGTTCGCGCTTCGCACATGAGATCGGAGCAACGCAGGAAGGCGCCATCAGACGTAAGTGAGCCCCCGCATGCGGGGCATTCTTCGGGTATGACAATGGTTGAGACTGTTGCTTGCGATGGTTCAAACTGAGTCCCGTCTGCGTGAAATCGGTTGAGCAAATCATCCGGAGTCGACGGGCCTAAACTGGATTCAATCTTAGGAATCACATCGCCGCGTCGAACAATGAGGACGCGGTCGCCGATACTCAATCCAAGCCGTTCGACTTCCCCGACATTGTGAAGGGTTGTGTGCTCAACCGTAACGCCCCCCACAGTTTGAGGGGCAATTGTAGCTACTGGAGTCACAACACCGGTTCGACCTGTTTGCCACTGAACATCAAGCAAAACGGAAGTCGCCTCTTCAGGTGGGAATTTCCATGCGAGAGCCCACCTGGGATGGTGGGCTGTCGAGCCCAGAACTTCGCGCTGTTCGAGGTTGTCGAGTTTGAAGACGATGCCGTCGATTTCATATTCATAAGAAGAGCGTTTTTCACTCCACTCTATCGTGGATTGTATCATGTCTGTTTGATTCGAATCAGAGGCGAAGACTTGCCACGGTGCCGGTTCTATACCGATTGTATTTTTCAAGAATTCCAGTCGCTCACTGTCGTACTGTGCCTCGGGTGCATTGTTGACAAACTGTACATCATAGGCCCAAAATACCAAATCTGAAGCATCTGCCTTGCCATCGCCGTGCTTTTGACGAAGTGCGCCGGAACACAGGTTTCTTGGATTTGGAGACACGTCCCGATATTTGTCTTCAAACACTTTCAGTGGCATCACCACTTCTCCACGAACGTGACAGTTGACTGGGAGGTTCAATCGAAGTGGAATGTTCGCAACCAGCTTGGCATTCAGTGTAACATCCTCTCCCCTCTCCCCACTCCCACGAGTTGCCGCACGATGCAGATTGCCTGCTATGTATTCCAACGACAGTGCTGAACCGTCGAGTTTCGGCTGAGCAAGGTATTGCTTGCCGCCTGAAGTCGACTGCGTGATGAAATGAATGATGTCTTCATTGGACGTCCCTTTGCCCAAAGAACGCATAGGGAACATGTGCTCGACCTTGACTGTGCCCGGTAACGGCTCTGGGCCAACCTGGTGCAGTTGAGAATTGTCTGGGTCGAGCCGTTGAAGTTCATTCCACAATGCATCGAACTGGGCGTCTGAAATTTCTGGTGAAGCGTGATTGTAGTACAATTCACGGTGGTACCGAACCGCCTCGGCCAGTTGCGAAATACGGTCAGCGCCGGCCATGTATAACCTTCCAAGTCACAGGATATGAACATCACGAAAACTGCAGCCCGAGGAGTTCCATATCCGCCAATGGGCAGCGAGTCATGATGGCTTTCGAGAGGATGCGAAGGTGAAGTTCTGCAACCACATGGACAGTTGCTTGGAACATGTGACCTGCATGTACGTTGTTGTCGTCGTCCGACCAGCAGCAGTGAATGTGTGTGAACGCTTTACCTTCTTGAGTTCGGGCGATGTTCCCCGATAAACTGACAAGTTCAGACGGGGTCTCCAAGAACCTGTGCTGATACACACCTTCCTCGTTCATGTAGCCGTATTTGTTTTCTCGAGTTCTCCCAATACCGCTGGTGATTGCGGCCGCATCGAAACCTGCTTCGTCAGCAAGCGATTGCAGCGATGTGTGGATTTCCTCGTTAGGATCGAGGCGCACAAACAAATCTTCCCCACTCCGAACCCATTCCATGCCTTGCCCAATGCAAGACGCTTATTGACAATAACGCTATTCTTGCTCTGTAAGAGATGCGTCTGTAGAATTCCATTCAACCGTACCATCCAGCGCCATAGCAATACGCTGACGGGCGACCGTGAGGTCATTGTGTGCGCCACCTAATGGCAAGGGGCCAAATACGCCCCAACCCTTGCGAAGCAGCATGATACGACGAGCCGGTTGTCGGCGTTGTAGCCGCAACCGTTTCCAGTCGTACCGTTGGCCGTCGGCAAACAAGTGTGTGCGCGTGACTGCGAAGCGCTTTGGTACGAGCAGCGAGATGAGATGAAGAGCAAGAAGTACGTCCCAGACAACAGCATACAAAGGGCTGGTATCCGATGCACCTATCAGCGCCCATGGAAGGGCCATCATGGCTGCCATAGATGCTAGGTTTCCCCACTGTCGAATCACTTCTTGTGGACCCTCGCTTTTCCAAGCAAATCCGCCGCCTTTTAGCTCACCAAGACGAGGAATGTCCTGCCGTTGACGGGTGAGCCAAAATGCATCCCACACGACGATGAGCCCCAGAATTGAAACAGCGAAGGCTGCAAAGGAATCTGGAGATACGAGCGATGATTCAACCATACAGCCACCATCACAAATGCCGGTCGTCGATCTCTCTACTTTCACCGCCACCACGACGAATCCGCATGAATGAAAGCACAATTCCAGCCGTAAGAAGAACAAGCAGCAGGAGTGTCATCGTTGAAAAGTCTCCACCCTCATTGCTCGATTGACCCTCGAGAGCATCCGATATTCCGTTGCCATCGTCGTCGAAATCTTCTGTCAAGTAGGTTGTTACTCCTTCAGGGCAATTCAAAGAATCTGGTTGGCCGTCTCCATCGGTGTCTTGCCAAGCACAGGGGTCGACCGGCCAAGCATCGCGTGAATCTGAAAATCCGTCGTTATCATCATCATCGTCTTGGGTATCTGGCCCACACGGGAACCCGATACTTGCATCAAACCAAACACCGGTGACGGTGGAAACAAGGCAGGTAGAAGTCCAGTCTCCATCACTGTCGAGTTCAGTCACTTCAAAATCCACAGTAGCGCTTGATGTGCCTCCAAGGGTGTCGGTGACCTGAAGTTCAAGAACATACAAGCCGTGCTGCAAATCGGTGATGTTGTACATCGGTTCGTTTGGACCACGCATGACTTCCACACCGCTAGAGTCGGTGACAATCCACACAAGTGTGAGGTCTTCGTTAGAATCCAAATCATCTGAGTATTCCGCAGAAGCACGAAGATAGACCGATTCCATTACCCGTTGACCAGGGTATGGTTCACTAATGCTGACACTCGGTGCAAGATTATTGGCAAGCGTGACCACGATGGTGTCTGGTGTCGAATCGAGCAGTGGCAGGGTCGTGTTCGTATCAGGTAATCCCGGTGCGGAAGTAAGGATTGTGAGACTTGTAAGTTCGGAGTGAGTCCCGTTCCCATGCACAGAGGTTGGTATCTCAACGAGAACTGAATTGCCCATAACGGTGGTTGAATAGAGAGGCGTAAGCCCATTGGTGGATAGTGTAAACGTCACGTCGTAAGGAATTTGGTTCAAGCGTGCCTCGAAACTGAATGTTTTCCACGTCCTCAACTGTGCGCCGTCGTACATCGATGTGGAATCGGTTGAACTGCCGATAAGATCGACCAGAATCGGACCAGATGCAGCGATTTCTCCGACGATTGAACCGGCTTCGAATCGAGCAGGATAATTGTCTGCTGAGAGAACGACTGCACTGAGAATATCCGGGTTTCGGACGATGAGTGGGGCGATGGAACCTGAATCAGAATCACCATGTAAATCAATTCCAACGGAATATGAGAACGCTTCTAAATCTTCGACGATAAGCGAGTCAAAGGAACGTCCGTGGTGGCTAATGAGTCCTTTACCGATGCCCAGTCCATTCAGCCTCACACCTGCAATCAACCCCGCAGTGTTATCGAAATCAATTGCTGGTGCTCCGGTGAGTTCGATTGAATTCAGTTGGACAAAGCGATTATTGATGCCTGCAATACCTGCACTTTGACCAACCGTGCCGTTCAAATTCGTGAGAATGAAATCTCCGTCAATTGATTCCAGATACACGATGTGCCCTTCGCCCTCAAACCCAGATGCGTCGACGTTTGTGAGATGCCCAGAGACTGCCGTAAGATCAAAGCCAGTCGAAATGTTGGGACCAATGATAATGCTGTCCATCTCTACATTCATTTGACGTGCCCATACTGCAGCTCCGTTGCACGATTCAAATCGAACGTTTTCAAGAAGCAGTGTAGAGGATGCAGGGAAGGCTTTGATGCACCCGTTTCCAGCATCATAGAAATGAGAGTTTTTGATGGTAAGATTGGTGTCGCTGTTCGCCTCAATCATAATCAGGGGATCTGCCCCTGATGAACGGGCAAAAGTGACACCGTCAGCAACGAGGTTTCCAAATCCTTGAGCGTAAAGGGCGGGCGACGATTCAACAACTGTTGATTGTGAAAGGTCGAGGAGTGAAGAAGGCGAGCTGCCGAGAATGAAGCCACCCCACCGTGCCCCAGAGCCTGTGGATGAAAACGTTGCAGCTCCAGCGTCGAGACGACCGTTCACCGTCACAGTACTGGATTCAGAAATCCGAAGAGATACGCCATCGTCGACAGTGAGTGTACCCATGGGGGAGATGGTCAAATCACCGTCGAGGAAGTATGGGCTCCATTGTGCCTCAAGAGTCAGCCACTGGTCCAGCGTCCCCGTGTCGAGTGTTGATGCCATGAACGTGTATTGGAATGAAGAGGTCGTGTCCCACGTTATAAAATCGTTAAATGAGCCGATATTGAGATTAATTGTCTGAATGCCACCAAGCGTCTGCGTTGAATCATCGACAAACAAGGCTGTTGCCGTGGTCGAAATCATGCCGTTTGCATCGGTCGATGATATGTCACCTCCAATCGAGACGAGTGCTCCTTCTACCGGGTTTCCTTTGTCGATGACCGACACGGAAAGAGACGCCAGCGATGTTAATTCAGCGCCCGTATTTGCAATAACTGTTCCTTGAAATTCACCGTTCAAAGCGGTAACTGAGCAGCCTGGTTGAAGCGTAAAAGAACCGAGAACTTCGATGTTGAAAATCGAACGAGTTGATTGACAGGCCCATGTGAGGTTGGAATCGACCACGAGCCCACCAGCGAGTTCGGTACCCGAAATTGAGGAGTCAAGTCCCATGACAATGCTGTTCGCAAAAACATGAGCCTCGTCTCCAAGAAGTTGGGCAGAACCTTGGACTTCGATAGTACCGTCCGATGGAAGAACAAGTGAAGTTCCAATCAGCTCAATTCCACTCCCAGTTTCAAGGGTAAGGTCTCCCGAGAGTGTGTGCGGTGCTCCGTCTGGACGCGGCCCGAGAACGACGAAATCACCGGTTGAAATGGTCCAATCTCCAGAAGGAATCACCGGTACTTGAACGGATTGCCCAACGGTTGCCCCGTAGAGTGTGACCGCTACGCCAGCTCCTGCGAGGGTGACTTCCACCGAAGAGCCCTGAGCAAGAAGCGGAAGGTCTGCGGCGCCATTGACATCACTGTGCAGTACAAATCCATGAACGGTGATGCTTGCTTGAATTGGGTTGCCTGAAAGGTCGGTAAAGGTCACGGGGGTTTCTTCGAAATACTGAGAACTTGATACGGCAATGACGGCGTTTGTCGAGCCACCGTAGAGCAATGTACCGTCACCTAGCACATCCGCTGAACCTGGCGGAGTATTTTGAGGTTGGAAATCTCGGATCGTAGCCGAGGTGTTGGTTGCAAGGGTGAGTGGAGTAGAGTGCGTTGCTGCGCTCCAATTTGACACATGAAGTTCCGACATACCTTCCAACACAACTGCGGAGGGATAGACGCGCGTGTTGAGATTTTTAAGAGACAATGAGCTTTGTTCGAGGGAGATTCCTGTGCCTCGGCCGTCTTTTACTGAGAACGTAGTACCTTCGATGTGGGCGTTATTGGCTTGGATACCATGGCCGAAATTAAGACTTGAGAAAGAGGTGGCCTCAACCTCTGCATACCATGCCTGAAGTCCCAGGGAAGTTGTGTCTTGCGATGAGTAAGCCTTCTCGACATCAACTGAAACCCACTGATGTACACCATCAAGTAGTGAGAGGGCGACTGCATCAGACGAAGTCATAACGATCCGAGCCTGCGTCATGTTGCTGTCCATGTCTCTCAAATCAATGCCGAGTGTGCTCGCGGTTACGTTGACAGAATTCAAAGAAAGTTGGCCGTTCCCAGTTGCTTCAATTCCTCTCTGGCTTGACATCAATGAGGAGTCGGTAAACGAGTGATGCCCGGGGCCGGAGAGGACTGCGCCGTTGGTTGAGTTGGTAAGGGTAAGATTCGACCATGCACACGTACCAGTACACCGCTGGTCAATGACTGCCGGTACCGAATTTTCAGAGTGGTCAAAGTCAATTCCATCTAAAGAAAAGGATTGAACCCCGTTACCCAAAAGAAGACGCTTGCCCGAGATTGTAGCTGAATCAACTGTCAAATCGTTGCTGTTCGATGCATCGATGAACAGTGAAATATTCGCCCCAGAAACATCTGAAACATGCGTTGAAGCTCCTTCTGAACTAGCGATGCCAACCGTGGCACCATGCAAACTGATTGATTGTGCTGTAAGAGAACCGCTGTTTGAACGGAGTGCTGTACCGACATTGGAAAGCGCCACTCCCTCAATGAACGTAGTACCCGTCGACCAAACGCCGCCGGCAACGTCGGTGAATGAACCCGTTGTAAGATTGAAATCTCCCGAATTCCGGACGACATCGTAATCGATGTGCGCAGCATCAAGTCCGTTGATCTCTGCTGAACCAAAGACGTTGAGACCAATGTATGCATCGTTCACAGTTAGCGTTGTGGCCGTGAGTTCACCTTCGACTTTAATTCCGGTCTTGGAATTGTTAATTGTAGTGTTGTCTAAAACAGCGTTTCCTGTAGAAGTGATGTGCAATCCAGTCCACATCCCGGCTCCATGCGAACCCTCAGTTAGCGGGGCTTGAGAAGAAAAGAATTCACTGTCTGTAGCAGCAAGTGTTCCTTCGATACGGATCCAGTGGCCGTCACCTCCATCGACAGTCGTACCAGGTTGGAGTGTTAGGGTTGTACCTGCCAGAACAGTCACGTTTCCGCTGAGTACAACCTCACCAGACCAAGTCGTGTCAGAACTCAACGAAGTGTCAACCGCTGAAGTCGAAACAATCATCATTGAAAGAGAAGTACAAAGAAGCAGAAATGCCAAACTCACAGCCCGAAGGGTTCGCATGGATGCTACTCCGCACTGCCCCCTATCAAACCAAAGGTTACAGGTTTGAAAAATCGAATGTTCTCACAACTTCACAGTAAGGTCAGGATGTGTAGAGTGGGCCCGCCCAGATTTGAACTGGGGTCTGACGGCCCCCAGCCGCCAAGTATAGGCCAAGCTAACCCACGGGCCCCGATTGTGGTACTCATTGAATGGAAGTACTGAACGGTGCTGCCTCATAGATGAGGTCAAGATGACCGACATACATCCGGCGGCAGCAATACCGCTTCATACCGACCTTGTCGAGTGCTTCAGCAACTTCGACACCTGCGGCCTTGAGTTCGTTGAATTCTTCCCACTTGTGAGCAATGACTGCCCCGCAGCTGAAACATCGTACTGGTATAATCATAAAATCGCCTCATCGGTAGGACTTTTGCTTCTTGCGACGAGCACCGCGTCCAAGTTGGTGCTTTGGTTCCTTGCGTCGTGGGTCGTTCACCAAAAGGCTACGATCGAAGCGAAGGTATTCATCTCGAAGTTCTTCATCAATTCCCTCAGCGCCGCCGTTGTAGTGAACAAGTCCACGGGCAATGGCTGTACGGATGGCGTCGGTTTGACCCATAATACCGCCTCCAAGGGTCGTGATACTGATGTCGACTTTGCTCAATCGGTCCATGGCATCTGCGATGACAAGGGGTTCCATTGCTTTACGTCGAGCGAGCGATGGCGCCAAAATTTCGATTGGTGCACTGTTGACTCGAACTCGGCCCTTTCCTGCCTTGAGTGAGGCTCGGGCGACTGCAGTCTTGCGCTTACCGGATGATTGTACTGACTTTTGCTTTTTACGAGCCATCATTGCTCACCTCCGGTCCAGCGGTGGGTAGGAGCGCCGAGATCAGCGCTGATATCTCCAAGCGTAATGAAACGCTCAGGGAGTGCTTTACGAATTTTCGTTAAGTCACCTGTTTGGTGGCCTTCTGGAAGGTCGCCAGACAAGTGGGACGGGCATCCGATTTCAACGCGTAAATTACGAAGAGCTCTGCGGCCACTGGTTTTCTTCTGGTACGGTAGCATACCACGAACTGCACGCTTGAGAATCATGTCAGGCATGCGAGGGAAGAACGGACCCTTACGGGCGTGGTTCAGCTCGTACTTGGCGTGGTATGTGTTGAGAACAGATCGTGGTCGACCACTGACAATCGCTTTCTCAGCGTTGACAATAATCACCTTGTCATCTCGGTGTTCACGGGCAGCCTTCAACAGAATATCTGCTGAAGCGGATGCAAGTCGACCGAGGATTAAGCCCTCAGCGTCGAAGACATAGGTTGTTTCATCCAAGGATAACAACCCCCGTTCCGGATGGGTTTTCGTTCATCAGCTCGCCGTAGGTCATAACTCGACCACCAGCGGCTTCTATCTTCTCACGTGCACCGTTGCTAACACTGTAGGC
>TARA_B100001093_G_scaffold61320_1_pt1 | contig 33203 bp, 32 predicted proteins | sample TARA_B100001093 | Tara Oceans TARA_B100001093 (sample SAMEA2623116) | marine metagenome | biome: marine biome (ENVO:00000447); feature: surface water layer (ENVO:00002042); material: "saline water (ENVO:00002010), including plankton (ENVO:xxxxxxxx)" | depth 5 m | reverse complement strand
ATCTTATTTTTTAAGTTTTTCATTGTTTTTACTAAAATATCAACAGAAGATATATCCATTGCATTGTAAATGGAAGCTCTGTATCCACCAACTGACCTGTGTCCATTTAACCCGCTTATGTTTGCTTTTAAACACATTTGATCAAATATCGTCTTGTGTTCATCATTCTTTAAATTAAATGTTGCGTTCATTAAACTTCTGTCCTCAATTTCAGCAAAACCTTCAAAGAGTTCATTAGAATCTATTTCATCATAAATGAGATTTGCTTTTTTTTCATTCTCTTTTTCTATAGAACTGATCCCACCTTTTGCTTCTAACCATTCTAAATTTAACATACATGTATAAACAGCAAAAACTGGTGGAGTATTAAACATACTTTCTTTTTCAATATGGATTTTGTAGTCCAACATTGATGGAATTTTCCTAGAAACTTTTCCTAAAATATCTTCTTTGACAACTACAAGTGTAGTTCCAGCTGGACCCATATTTTTTTGTGCGCCAGCATAAATTAAATCAAATTTTGAAAAATCTAATTTTCTGGAAAAGATATCTGAACTCATATCTGAAATAATAGGGACATTGGTTTCAGGAATATTTTTTATCTGAGTTCCAAAAATTGTATTATTAGTAGTTAAATGAATGTAATCGAGAGATTCATCTATTTTAAAGTTTTTGGGTATATAGTTGAAATTTTTATCCTTTGATGATCCTAATTCAATTACTTCACCAAACAACCTTGCCTCTTTTATTGCTTTTGTTGACCATGTACCTGTGTTTAGGTAGCCAGCTTTATTTTCAAGTAAATTATAAGCTGTCATGAGAAACTGCATACTAGCACCTCCTTGTAAAAACAATGCTCTGTAACCTTTATTATCAAGATTTAATAGTTTCAAAGCTAGGGAAGTTGCTTTGTCCATAATCTCTACAAAATCTTTGCTTCTGTGAGAAATCTCTATAAGTGATAAGTTAGAGTTGTTTATTTCAACTACAGCTTTAGCAGCTCTTTTTAAAACATCTTGAGAAAGAATACTTGGTCCTGCACTGAAATTATGTTTTTTCATATTTTTTTAAAAATGGAAAATTAATCATTACATTAATACAATATGTTTTTTTTTAGAATAAAATATCATTAGATTTTCAACAAAAATTTTACAGTGTCGATATTGTCTGCATAATCGTTTAATTTGGGCTTTTGAGTTGATCCGAAATCAACTTTATTTTTCAATGAAATATTAGTAACAATGCACTGCAAATTTTGGCTATTTGTTTTAATATAATTTTTGATTTCTTCAATATTATTATAGTTTTCATAAAATAAGCATGCAATGGGAGAGCCTAATTTTTTATCTTCTTTTAAAATTTTAAAACCGTTTTCAATAAATTTAAAATTACTCATTAGAAATACAGCTTTATTGTAATCATAGTTATTCATGTAACGGTTGTTATTCATTATATATTTATATTTGAAAAAAGATTTAAACAAGGAATCAAATGAGTATTCTTTTGGAACAAAAATCTTTGATACACTTCTGCATCCCATTCCAAAATATTGAAATATGTCATTGCTTAAAAGATCAAGTTCATTTTTACTTTCTTTTCCATTTAAAACTGCAATTGAATGTCGGTTTTTTCTAAGGATAGAAGGATATTTTTCAAAATAGTAATTAAAATATTTAAATGAGCTATCACTTCCAGTTGCTATTACAGCATCAAAATCAGTTAATTTTTGTTCAGATAATTTAATTTTTTTTTCAAATCCAGGGATTATGTGGTTTATAAATTTAATTATAAACGGTAATAAAATTTTATCATCTGAAGACATTTTAATAATACTATTAAAATTTAATAAACTTGCACATAAAAAGTCATGAAATCCAACGAGAGGTATATTTCCTGCCATAATTATTGCAACAGTTTTATTAGAATAATCATCAATTTGATACTTTGAAATCCAATCAGTTATATTTTTTTCGTTTAATTCGTTTTTCCAGGACTCTAACGATATTAATATGTTCTTTTTTTCAAACCAATTGTTAAATTTATAAGCATTTGAAACAGTTGTTTTTAAGGAATTTACCCAACTTTTATATACAGATTTATCATTATTTTTTAAAAAGTCCTCAAAAAGGAGACCTAATTCACTAAATGCTTTAATTCTTTGTTTGAGCGTAGACACAAAATTTGATAGAAGAGATTAATAATTTACATTTGCAAGCAAATTTAATTAAACATACTGTAAAAACAATGGCAATTATAATAACTGAAGATTGTATTAATTGTGGTGCATGTGAGCCAGAATGTCCAAATACTGCAATTTATGAAGCCTCTTACGAGTGGAAGTTTTCTGAAGGCACAAATTTAACGGGCAGTATTGTTTTGCCTAACGGATCAAAAGCTGATGCTGATGTTGAACAAGAACCTATCTCTGATGAATTCTATTTCATTGCTCCAGATAAATGTACTGAATGTGTGGGATTTCATGATGAGCCTCAATGTTCTGCAGTGTGTCCTGTAGATTGTTGCATTCCTGACAATAGTAATATGGAAAGTGAAAATAATCTAATCAAAAAACAAAGATTCATGCATTCTTAAAAATTAATAAATGAAAGCAGGTATTGTTGGTTTACCAAATGTAGGAAAGTCTACACTTTTTAATTGTTTATCAAATTCAAAAGCTCAAAGTGCAAACTTTCCTTTTTGCACAATTGAACCAAATATTGGTATAATAAATGTTCCTGATGAGAGGTTAGAAAGATTAGAAAAACTCGTTAACCCTGAAAAAACTATTCCTGCTAATGTTGAAATAGTTGATATTGCTGGTCTAGTCAAAGGAGCAAGTAAAGGAGAAGGACTTGGAAATCAATTTTTAGCAAATATCAGAGAAACTGATGCAATTATTCATTTGATAAGATGTTTTGACGACAACAATATTGTACATGTTGATGGATCTGTTAATCCAATTCGAGACAAAGAAACAATTGATATAGAATTACAATTAAAAGATCTTGAAACAGTTCAAAAAAAAATTGAAAAAACAAAAAGGAATGCAAAAACTGGAAATAAAGAATCCATAAAAGAATTAAATACCTTAGTTAAAATTGAAAGCCACCTAGAATCGTTTAATCCTGTTAGATCAATGGATTTTAACTTAGAAGAAAAAAAGATTTGTAATTCATTACAATTAATTACACAAAAACCAGTTTTATATGTCTGTAATGTTGATGAATCCTCAGTTATTAATGGCAACAATTATGTGAGTAGTCTAAAAAATTTGATTGAAAAAGAAAATGCTGAAATGATAGTATTAGCTGTTGCAACAGAAGCTGATATTAATGAACTGGAGAATTTTGAAGATAGAAAAGAATTTTTGGCTGATATAGGTTTAAATGAACCAGGTTCATCAGTTTTAATAAAAAAAGCATATAGTCTTTTAAATCTACAAACTTTTTTTACGGTTGGTAAAAAAGAAGTAAAAGCCTGGACAATAATTAAAGGAATGACAGCCCAAAAGTCAGCAGGTGTTATACATACAGACTTTGAAAAAGGTTTTATTAAAGCTGAGGTTATTTCTTTTTCAAATTTTATATCTATTGGAAGTGAAGTTAAGGTGAGAGAAGCAGGTAAATTAAAAATTGAAGGAAAGGATTATATTTTAAGTGATGGAGATATAATGCATTTTCGATTTAATGTGTAAAAGATTTCAACAACCAAACCCATTTGATTGTTAATTAATTTATTCGAACCCCATTTTATTTTTTTTTCTGATATGTTATCTTAGCCTTTATCATAAAAATGGCTATTTCATCAAATTATACCGAAGAAAATATACGTTCCCTTGATTGGAAAGAACATATCAGGATGCGCCCTGGTATGTATATTGGTAAACTTGGGGATGGATCATCACCTGATGATGGTATTTATATATTGCTAAAAGAAGTTCTTGACAATTCAATTGATGAGTTTGTCATGGGAGCTGGAAAAACTATTGAAATATCCATTTCAGACTCAGGTGTTAGTGTTCGTGATTACGGAAGAGGAATTCCACTCGGAAAAGTAGTAGATGTAGTATCAAAAATGAATACAGGAGGAAAGTATGACACGAGAGCTTTCAAAAAATCTGTTGGTCTTAACGGAGTTGGAACAAAGGCAGTAAATGCACTTTCTTCAATTTTTCAAGTAGAATCAAACAGAGAGGGCAAATTAAAGTCTGTTTCATTTGAACTAGGTAATCTCGTTGAAGATAATCCCATTATTGAATCCTCAAGAAGAAAAGGTACTAAGGTTTTTTTTAAACCTGACAATTCAATTTTTAAACATTTTAAATACAGAAACGAATACGTTTCTAGAATGCTAAAATATTACGTCTATTTAAATCCAGGTTTGACCATTGTTTTTAATGGTGAAAAGTATTTCTCTAATAATGGATTAAAAGATCTTTTAGAAGATAATAATGAAATAGATAAGCTTTTATACCCAATCATACATCTTAAAGGCTATGATATTGAAGTTGCATTGACTCACAGTATAATACAATATAGTGAAGAATATTATTCATTTGTTAATGGACAACACACAACCCAGGGCGGTACTCATCAATCCGCATTCCGAGAGTCTATTGTAAAAACAATTCGAGATTTTTATGGAAAACAATATGATTCAACAGATATAAGAAAGTCGATCATAGCTTCAATTAGTATTAAAGTAATGGAACCAGTTTTTGAGTCACAAACAAAAACAAAGCTTGGATCAACTGAAATGGGAGGGAAGTTACCAACAGTTAGATCTTACATTAATGATTTTATTGGAAAAAATCTTGATAACTATTTGCATAAGAACCCTGAAACAGCTGACAAAATTCAAAAAAAAATTGTTCAAGCTGAAAAAGAAAGAAAAGAATTGTCAGGGATAAGAAAGCTTGCACGAGAAAGAGCAAAAAAATCAAATTTACACAATAAAAAATTACGTGATTGTAGGGTTCATCTAAATGATATGAACAAAGAAAATAGGCTTGATTCAACTCTTTTCATTACAGAAGGTGATTCAGCTAGCGGATCTATTACAAAATCAAGAAATGTAAATACTCAAGCTGTATTTAGCTTGAGAGGAAAACCATTGAATTCATATTCAATGACAAAAAAAATAGTATACGAAAATGAAGAATTTAATTTGTTACAAGCTGCTTTAAATATTGAAGATAGTATCGAATTTCTCAGATATAATAATATTGTCATAGCTACTGATGCTGATGTTGACGGAATGCATATTAGACTTCTTTTAATAACATTTTTCCTTCAATTTTTTCCTGAACTAATAAAAGAAGGCCATTTGTTTATACTTCAAACACCACTTTTTCGGATAAGAAATAAAAAAGAAACCAGATATTGTTATTCAGAAGAGGAAAGGATTAGAGCCATTGAAAAACTGGGAAAAAATCCCGAAATAACCAGGTTTAAAGGATTAGGTGAAATTTCGCCCAACGAGTTTAAACATTTTATTGGAGATACTATGAGATTAGACCCTGTAATGCTAGATGAAAATTCTAGTATTGAAGAAATGTTGTCATTTTACATGGGAAAAAATACTCCTGACAGACAAAAATTTATTATTAATAATTTAAAAGTTGAGTTAGATAGAATTGAGTAGTTAAAAATGAAGGAAGATATTACAGATCCAAATAATAAAGAAGAGATTACAGATTCTCTTACCAGAATTTCTGGGATGTATAAAGATTGGTTTTTAGATTACGCATCATACGTGATATTGGAAAGAGCCGTACCATCAATTGAGGATGGTTTTAAACCAGTACAAAGAAGAATACTGCACTCAATGAAGGACCTTGACGATGGTCGCTTTAATAAAGTTGCAAACATTGTTGGTCATACCATGCAATACCATCCACATGGAGATGCCAGTATCGCAGATGCAATGGTTCAAATAGGACAGAAAGATTTATTAATAGAAACGCAAGGAAATTGGGGAAATATATTAACTGGAGACAGAGCAGCAGCTTCTAGATATATTGAAGCAAGATTATCAAAGTTTGCTTTGGATGTTGTTTTTAGTCCTAAAATAACAAATTGGCAATCCTCATACGATGGTAGAAGAAAAGAGCCAATAAATCTCCCTGTAAAGTTCCCATTGCTTCTTGCTCAGGGAGGTGAAGGAATTGCCGTGGGTTTATCAACTAAAATTCTTCCTCACAATTTTAATGAACTAATCGATTCATCAATTAAATATTTGAAAAATAAAAAATTCACTTTGTATCCGGATTTTCCAACCTCTGGAATTGTTGATGTTTCTAACTATAATGATGGATTGAGAGGTGGTAGAATTAAAGTTAGAGCGAGAATTTCTCAATTGAATAAAAATACTCTTATAATTTCAGAAATTCCATTTTCCACTACAACTTCATCACTTATTGATTCGATTGTTAAAGCGAACGAAAACGGAAAAATAAAGATTAAAAAGATTGAAGATAATACAGCTAATGATGTTGAAATACTCATTCATTTGCCTACTGGTGTTTCACCTGATAAAACAATTGACGGTTTATTTGCATTTACATCCTGTGAAACATCAATTTCACCACTCGGTTGTGTAATTGAAAATAATAAGCCGTTGTTTGTTGGGGTTTCTGAGATTTTAAAAAGATCTACTGAGAACACCAGGAATTTATTAAAATTAGAGCTTGAGTACAGAAAAAAAGATTTTGAAAACCAGTGGCATTACACTTCGTTAGAGAGAATATTTATTGAAAACCGAATATACCGTGATATTGAGGAAGTTGAAACTTGGGAAGCTGTTTTAAATGCTATTAATGAAGGTTTGAAACCTTTTAGAAAAAAACTCAAAAGAGATATTATTGAAGACGATTTAATTAGATTAACGGAAATTAAAATAAAACGTATATCAAAATTTGATATTGAAAAAGCAAAGCTTAAAATTGAGTCTATTGAAAAAGATTTAGCAGAAATAAATTTTAATCTTCAAAATTTAACTGATTTTACCATTGAATATTTTAAAAATTTAAAATTAACCTATGGAAAAGGTAAAAAAAGAAAAACTGAAATAAGAGTCTTTGCAGGAGTTGACGCAAAAAAAGTTGTAGTAAAAAACTTAAAACTTTATGTTAACAGAGTAGAAGGATTTATTGGTACATCAATCAGAAGAGATGAGTTTGTAGAAGAATGCTCAGACATTGATGATGTTATAATCTTTTCCGAAAATGGGGAAATGATGGTAACAAAAGTTGATTCTAAAAAATTTATTGGAAAAAACATTAAACATGTAGCTGTTTTTAAGAAAAAAGATAATAGAACTGTCTACAACATGATATATAGAGATGGAAAAAAAGGAATATCTTATATAAAAAGATTTAGTGTTACTGGTGTTACAAGAGACAAGATTTATAACTTAACCAGAGGATCTGAGGGTTCTAAAGTCTTATATTTATCTTCAAACCCTAATGGAGAGGCTGAAATTGTAAATGTCATGTTAAGGCAGTCAGGCTCAATAAAGAAACTTAAATGGGAGTTAGATTTTGCTGACATAGAGATAAAGGGCAGAGCTTCAAAAGGGAATATCGTTACCAAATATTCAGTAAAAAGAATAGAATTTAAAGAAAAAGGTCTGTCAACTTTAAAGCCAAGAAAAATTTGGTTTGACGAAACTATTCAAAGACTAAACGTGGACAAAAGAGGTGATTTGCTTGGTGAATTCAAAGGTGACGATTCATTGCTAATAGTTCAGCAAAAAGGTATATTAAAAGTTGTAAAACCAGATTTGAACATGCACTTTCCTGAAGATATGATCATTTTAGAAAAATGGATTACTGAAAAACCTATTTCCGCTATATATTTTGATGGAAACAAAGACAGGTATTATGTAAAACGCTTTTTGCCTGGTTTCTCTAAAGTAGATCAAAATTTTATTCCAAATGGAAATAAAATTCAACTTGAAATTGTTTCATCAGATTGGAAACCCGTAATTGAAATTTTATTTTCAAAAAAGTCTGGAGTTCAAAAAGACAGTATAACATATGAATTAGAAAACCTAATTACAATAAAAGGTATAAAGGCTCAAGGAAACCAGCTTTCGTCCAACAAAATTAAAAATATTAATTTGCTAGAACCAATACCGTTTAACCCTCCTGAAAAAGTTTCATTGACAGAATTAGAATTAAATGAGGGAGTTGATGTTATAAAGGAAGATTCAAATGATAAAATTCAAAATTCAGACAACAACGGCCAAACCGAATTAAAATTTTAATCTTTAAGAATTATCTATCAAATTTAGTTAGCAACTCATTGCTAATTTTTTTTGCTTTACCTCTCCTTTTATTTTCAATATCTCCTACAAATGAATATTCAAATAAGTATTCGTCAACAGACGTACTAAGTATTTTCATCTGAATAGATTTTTCTTGTCCAGGACTTGAAGGATTTAATTTTTTTAAAATACACTCGCATTCAGAAACCCAATTAACTGATGATGAGTCAATTTGATTCTCAAAATAATCTATTTCAATGTTTTTGGTTCTTGTAAAAAAAGTTTTTAAAGTGTCGCCTTCAGAAGATACACTAGTAAATTCAAAAGAACCAGATTGAAAATCTAAACAATTTCTTTCCTGTTGAAAACATGATAAAAAAAGAATAAGAAAAGACAAAGGATAAGCCTTAAATATTAAAGAAAAATTATTTTTTAAAAATCTTAAAACTTTCATCACTGTAAAAAAACACTATTTTTTTTATTTCCTTAGCATTATGATCGTTTTTTTTTGATTTTGATTTATTCAAAGAGGGAAGGGGTGAGGGGTCTTTGTCGGAGTCTATGCCATTAATCAAATAATCCAAAGAAATATCATCAAAAGCTTTTGAAATTTTTATGATAAAATCAAGACTAGGTTTATTTCTGTGATTTAAGACATGAGATACCACAGATCTTGGTACGTCAATTATTTTAGAAAATTCGGACGCTGATATATTTTTGGATTCTAAAATTTTTTCTATTCTTTTTGTGAAGTTTTCCATGTTTACAAATGTAAATATAATTAAAAAAAATCTAGATATACTTCGATTTTAGTGTAATTTATTTTAAAGTAAAGCTTTCAATTAATTTCATTATATGTTGTAAAACAGTATTTTACGAATTAAAAAACTAAATATGTATATAATTGTGGATAATTGCTAAAAATTTTTCAATATTGATTGTTTACAATTGTATTAATATCTATTAGTAAATTTGTAATCTATGATAAAAAAAACTGATTATTTTGATGGGTATATAAATTTCAAGGTAAATTCAATAGGTGGTCGGTATTTAACAAACGATTCTATTCAAAAATTAAACCTAGAAAATCTTAATATTATTGGTAGAAGCACGAATAACCTGCCCATATACTCCATAAAAATGGGCTCAGGATCAAAGAAAATATTGATTTGGTCACAAATGCATGGAAATGAAGCTACCTCAACTAAAGCATTGCTAGATACAATTTCTTATTTTTCCTCTATCGGAAAATCTTATCTCAATAATGTTACATTATACATAATTCCGATTTTAAATCCCGATGGTGCACTTCTTTATACCAGGGAAAATTACAACAAAAAAGATCTTAACAGAGATGCAGCTCTTTTGTCTCAAAACGAAAGTATCCTTCTTAAGAACCTATACAACGATATTAATCCAGATTTTTGCTTCAACTTGCACGATCAAAAAAGTATTTACTCTGTTGCAGAAACTAAAAAACCATCAATTTTATCTTTTTTATCGCCTGCAGCCGATAAGAACAACAGTGAGACGAAATCTAGAATCATTAGTATGAAAATAATTTCTCATATAAACGATATGCTGAAACCTTTATTAGATGGCTTTATATCCAGATATAAGGATGATTATAATCCAAGTTGTTTTGGCGATACGTTTCAAACTTTGAAAACACCTACAATATTGTTTGAATCAGGTCATTATAAAAATGATTACAACAGGGAAAATGTAAGAAAATATATGTGTTTAGCTCAAATATCAGCCATTATCTCAGTTAGCTCAAATTCATTTCTTCAATATTGTCCTTCTGACTATTATCAAATTAAAGAGAATGGACAAAATTTTACAGATATATTATTAAAAAATGTTAAAATCAAAAAAAAGAGTGGTTATGAATTAACCAATATTTCTGTAAATTTTAAAGAAAGTTTAAACAAGAAATCAAGTAAGATAGATTTTATACCAAAAATACATAGGGTAGGTGATTTTACAAAACTTAACGGTCATGTAGAATATAATCTCAATAATTCTGAAAAAATTTATGATTTAGATATGGATAATGTAAGTGATATAATAAATAAGATCAAATAATTACGAATAATTCAAAGTTTTATACTTTTAATTGCAAAATATTCAATATATTTGGATTTCCTTAAATTTAATACAAATGAATAAAATCAAACTTGATGAAATTGATAGGCAAATTTTAGACCTGCTTATAGATAATACCAGAACAGCCTTTACTGATATTGCAAAAAAATTATTAATCTCAGCTGGGACGGTTCATGTTAGAGTTAAAAAAATGGAAGATGCAGGAATTATTAGAGGTTCTTCCTTATCCTTAGATTATAAAAAACTAGGGTATACATTTATAGCATACATAGGAATTTTTTTAGAGAAAACTCAACAAACAAAATTTGTTTTACAACATTTAGAATCAATTCCATTTGTAACTGTTGCCCACATAACAACAGGAAAATTTAATATTTTTTGTAAGATTAGAGCCAGAAGTACTGATCATGCTAAAGAAATTATTTTTAAAATTGATGACATTGAAGGTGTGAATAGAACTGAAACAATGATATCCTTAGAAGAAAGTATCAATGATAAAAAAAGATTGATGCATAAAATTTTCAATGAACTGTAATTTGTAATAATTGAGAAAACTAACTAAAAAGGAAAGATTTTCAGAAAAAGTACTTTCAAAATTTCAAGTTTACAACAGTGTATTTTCAACTCTACCTTACGCTAGCATAAAAAATACCGGAGTAATGTTATCTCTTTTTGAAAAAGAGTGTAAAGAGGGGTATAAAAATGATAAAGCACCCTCAGAGATTGTTGAATTATTTTTAAAAAATTATTTACCTGAAATTACAACTAAAGAAAAGTTTAATTTACTTTTTAACTTTATTCAATACATAGAAAGACAAGTGGTTCTTTTCGATGCAGTTGAAGATGCTGCTTTTACAGATATAAATAATTTAGATGGTATTGGAAGTTTAAGATCATTGAAAGAGGAGGTTGAATCCAATAATAAAAAAAAGGACTTAAAAAAATATCTTTCAAAATTTAGACTTAGACCAGTATTAACGGCTCACCCCACCCAATTTTATCCAGGTTCTGTTTTGGGAATAATAACAGATCTAACTAAATCAGTAAAAGAAAATAACCTTACAGAAATTAAATCTTTACTATCGCAATTAGGAAAAACTCCCTTTTTCAAAAATAATAAACCGAGCCCATATGATGAGGCGGTGAGTCTGACTTGGTACCTTGAAAATGTTTTTTATGATTCCATCAGCAACATCTACAAATACATAAAAACAAATATTTTTGATGGAAAGGAGTTTAATAATGATATTATAAATTTAGGTTTTTGGCCAGGTGGAGACAGAGATGGAAATCCATATGTAACTACTGAAATAACAGTTAAAACAGCAAGAAAATTAAGAAGCGATATAATTAAAAATTATTACAAAGATTTAAAAAGTTTACGAAGAAGGTTAACATTCAAAAATGTTGAGTCTGTTATTGTTGATATCGAGAACAGACTATATAAAAGTATTCTTGATAATAAGCAAAATACAGAAATCACTTTAAGAGAGTTAAAGAATAAGTTAAATAAAATTAGAACCATTCTAGTTGATCAGCATAATTCATTATTTCTTGAAAAGTTAGATGAATTAATAAACAAGGTAAATATATTTGGATATCATTTTGCAACCCTTGACATAAGGCAAGATTCCAGAATTCACAGTAAGGCATTTGAAACAATAATTCCTGAACTAATTAAAAACGGCATATTAAATTCAAATATTGATTATTACAACCTCTCACATGACGAAAAGATTAAACTATTATCCCAGTTAAAAGGGAATATTAAAACTGAATCTATTAAAAATAAGTTGTTGGTATCTACATTAAATTCTATTAGAGCAATGAAGCTTATTCAAAAATTAAATGGAGAGAAGGGTTCCAATAGATATATAATAAGTAATAACCAGTCTGCTTTAAATATTATTGAGGTTTTTTCAATGTTCAGACTAAGTGATTGGAATAATCCAACTGTGGATATTGTTCCTCTTTTTGAAACAATTTCTGATTTAAAAATGGCTTCCTCTGTTATGAAAAATGTTTATGAAAACAAAACATATCGAAATCATTTAAAAAGAAGGGGGGATTGTCAAACTATTATGCTTGGTTTTTCTGATGGGACCAAAGATGGAGGCTATTTAATGGCCAATTGGAGCATTTTAAAAGCAAAAGAAACTCTAACATCAATTTCAAGAAAATATGGCGTTAAAGCTGTGTTTTTTGATGGAAGAGGCGGTCCTCCAGCAAGAGGCGGTGGTAATACCCATAGGTTTTATGCTTCTTTGGGTGATTTTGTAGAGTCTGATCAAATACAATTGACCATACAAGGACAAACGATTAGTTCAAATTTTGGTACAGTTGACTCTTGTCAATATAATCTAGAACAACTATTAAGTGCTGGTATAAAAAATAGAGTAAATAATTTTGATTTAAATTCTAATAGTAAAGTTGATAAAAAAATTATTGAAGACTTAGCTGTAATTAGCATGAAGGCATACGAAGATTTTAAAAAACATCCGAAATTCATTCCCTATTTGGAAAACATGAGTACAATTAAATATTATGCAAAAACTAATATTGGCAGTCGACCAAGCAGTAGGGGAAGCTCAAAGGAAAAATTAGATTTCGCTTCCTTGAGAGCAATTCCTTTTGTTGGGAGTTGGAGTCAACTTAAACAAAATGTTCCTGGATTTTTTGGTTTGGGTAGTGCATTAAAATATTTTGAAGAAAACAATAGGTTTGATGAAGTTAAAGTTTTATATAAAAGATCCCCTTTTTTTCAAACTTTAATATCTAATAGTATGATGAGTCTTACAAAATCATTTTTTAAACTTACTTCTTACATGAGAGATGATAAGGATTTTGGAAATTTTTGGATGTTGATTTACAATGAGTATCAACTTACAAAATCTTTGATTTTAAAATTAACAGGCTACAAAGATTTAATGGATAATGAACCAGCTAATAAAGCCTCAATTAAAAAAAGAGAGGAAATAGTTTTACCTCTCATAACAATACAGCAATTTGCATTAAAAAAAATTAGAGAAATCAAAAAATCCAAGGATTCTCAAAAAGATAACATTGAAATTTATGAGAAAATTGTAACTAGATCATTATTTGGAAACATCAATGCTAGCAGAAATTCAGCTTAGTTGAGATAAAATTCAAAGGATTTAAAAATCAATTCATCATCTACGCTCACATCAAAAATTGGCTCTCCAAGATTTTTTAACAAAGCGAAGTTAATTTTACCGTGTGTATTTTTTTTATCATGCTTAATTAAGTTTATAATAGAACCAATTTCATTTCTTGTAAATTTTTCTAATCCAAATAGTTTGATCAAATGACTTTTTATTTTTTTTGTTTTTTCAATTGGAAAATTGAATAATTTATTAGATATAAAGCATTCTGTAATCATTCCAATTGCTATTGCATTTCCGTGTAAAAGCCTGTGTTTCTTTGTCATTGAGTAGGATTCAATTGCATGCCCTATTGTATGGCCAAAATTTAATATTTTTCGCATTTTAGATTCATAAGGATCTGATAGAACTATTTTGTTTTTTATTTCAATTGATCTTCTAATCTGTTCAGTACTTTTAAAATCAGTTGAATTTTTATTTAAGTCCTCATATAAATGGTTTTTTGAAATAAGCGCATGTTTAAATATTTCCGCATATCCACTTAATATTTCGACATCATCAAGAGTATTTAAGAACAAAGGATCAATAATTACCATTTTTGGATTATTAAATGTTCCAACTAGGTTTTTTAACACACCTAAGTCAACTCCAGTTTTTCCTCCAATTGATGCATCAACCATGGATAATAGGGTAGTAGGAACATTTATAAAATCAATCCCTCTTTTGAACGTACTTGCCACGAATCCGCCCATATCACCCACTACACCGCCACCTAAATTGATTAGAACACTTTTTCTATCAGCATTATTTTTTGATAAACTTTCCCACATTCTTTCACACGACGAAATATTTTTATTTTCTTCACCAGATTTAGATTTAATTACATAATCAACTGAAAATTCAATTTTCTTTATAAACTGTTTATAACATGATTTGTATGTGTTATTATCAACATGTAAAAAGACATTTGAATAACTTTTTAATTTTAAAAAATTATTTAATTCATTAAATCCGTTATTTTCAAAAAAAATAGAGTAATTAGTGGAATTTATTTTATTCATTTAAGAATACTTTATTTGCAAATTAACATCTTTTTTTATTAAAAAACGCTGTAAATTAGTACTTTAATATATATAAGAATTGAAAAACTTATTTACAAATACTAAACAAGCTTTCACCTTAAAAACTAATTTTGAATTAATTAGAGCAAAGTATCTATTTAAAATAATTGAAAATAGATTTTTAGTTAAAATTGGTACTGTATTGACCAACTTAGCTTTGAAATATTACCTTCCTGTTACGCCAATAATTAAATTAACCGTTTTTAATCATTTTTGTGGTGGAGTTTCAGAAGAAGATTGCAATCCTGTTATAAAAAAAATGTTTAACAAAAACGTTTCATCTGTTCTTGATTTTTCAACTGAAGCCTTTGAAACAGAAATTGAATTTGAAAAATGTTTTGCTAAAAAGATTTCCATAATAGATTTTATTAAAAACAGAGAAGACATTCCTTTTGCTGTATTTAAACCAACCTGTCTGGGGCGTTTTGATTTATTTGAAAAGATAGCTTCTGAAACATCCCTAACCAAACACGAATTAGCATCTTGGGACAAAGTTAAACGTAGATTTTTTAAAATTTGTGAATATGCCCAGTTAAATAATGTTAAAATTTTAATTGATGCTGAGGAGTTTTCGGTTCAAAAGGCTATTGATGATTTAGCATTTGAAATGATGTCTTTATTTAATAAAGAAAAAGCTATAGTTTATAACACTGTTCAAATGTATAGATGGGATAGGATGCATTATTTGGAGTCAATTATAAAAAATAAAAATGAAATTATTTTTGGATTTAAATTAGTTAGAGGAGCATATATGGAAAAAGAGAGAGAAATTGCAAAAAAATCTAATACAAAATCTCCAATATGTATAGATAAAAATGCAACGGATCTAAATTTTAATAACTCAGTAAATTTTATTTTTGAAAACCTCTCCAGAATTAATGTTGTTTTCGGTTCTCATAATGAAGATTCACTTCTAAGGGTAATTGATTTGATGAAAAATAAAAAAATTAATAATAACGATAAAAGAATTTGGTTTGGTCAACTATACGGTATGAGTGATAATATATCATTTAATTTAGCTTCAAAAGGCTATAATGTTTTTAAAATACTTCCATTTGGACCAGTTAGAAACCTAATGCCTTATTTAATAAGAAGGGCTGAGGAAAACACTTCTGTCAAAGGCCAAACGGGAAGAGAATTAAAACTCATTTTGGATGAATTAAGTAGAAGAAAGTTAGAGGTTTAACTTCTTAAATGTAGCCTCTTTGGAGCAATTTTTTACTTCAAACAAATTATTTCCTGCTTTTTCCTTAATATAATATATTTTACATGAATCTTTTCCAACATTACTATTTGAGAAATCAACTTTAAAATTTTTAGTAAAATCATCTTTATTTAACTCCTGAAAGTTATCCCCATTTTCTAAAATCCACTTTTTTTTAGAAATGTCTCCAAGAACTCTTTTATTTGGAGAATAATTAAAAGTTGCACTTTTTTTGTCCATGATATAAAATAAAAATACTAATCCAACTAAAAATCCAAAGAAGTAAAAAGAGATTCTCTTAAAAAAATTCATATTTGTATATTTTTTAAGCTAATTTTTCTTTCACTTTTATTAACGTGTCTTAATTCGATTAAAGTATGAGAAATTAAAATATTTTCCAATAATATTTCAGGCCATTCAATTATTAAAAGACTATTTATTTTATCTAAGTATTCCAAAATACCCAAATCAACTAGTTCTTCCTTATTTTTTAACCTAAATAAATCCATATGAATAATTAATCTTGAATTTCCAATATACTCATTAACTAAACTAAAGGTAGGGCTATTTACATTTTCATTACAACCAAGATCATTACAAATTTGTTTTATTAAGGTTGTCTTTCCTACTCCAACTTTTCCTTTAAAAAAATAGTAATTGGTAATAGAATTTTTAATAATAAAAGAGCTTATTTTTTTTATTTCATCCAGTTTATAATTAATTGTCATTGGTTTGGAATTAAAACAACAAATGGGATCAATATTTCCTCCATTGATATACCTCCGTGTTGATATGTATTTGTAAACATTTTCACATAATCATTATAATTATTCTTGTAGACAAAAAATGTTGAATTTTTTGCAAAAATATAACAACTGCTGAGACTATTGGATGGCAATAAAAACTTAGTTGGTTCATTAATGCTTAGAGAATCTTTTTCAATTGAGTGAATCTGTTTAGAGGTTTTATATCTGAAATTATTTGAAATCTCTTTGTCTCCAGAAACTAATGAAGGTTTATCAACTTTAATTGTACCATGATCAGTTGTAATTATGATTTTTAAACCAATTTCTTTAGCTTTTTTTATTATCTGATAAATTTCTGAATTTTTAAACCAACTTAGAGTTAATTCACGATATGCCTTATCAGTTGGAATCATTTCTTTAATAAATTTAACATCCTTTTTTGCGTGAGAAATCATGTCAACCATGTTGTACACTAAAACTGAAAAGTCATTAGATTTTAAGTTATTCATATTATTTTTAAATCTTACAGCATTTTTATTATTTGCAACTTTAAAGAACTTGTAATTTATATTTAAGTTTAATTTTTTAAGTTGGTCTTCTAATAGTTCTTTTTCAAATTTGTTTTTATTCTCATAATCAAATTCATCTCTCCAAAATTTTGGGTACTTTTTTGCTATTTCAATTGGAGATAAACCAGAGAAAATAGAATTTCTAGAGTATTGCGTAGTGGTGGGTAATATACTACAGTATAGTGAACTTGATTTTAATGTATAATCCTCAGTGACTAGCGGTTCAATTGTTTTCCATTGATCATATCTCAAATTATCAATTAATATCATTAGAGTTGGTCTTTTATTTGTAATCTCATTGGTAATTTTTTGTCTAAAAAGGTTAATAGAATTAACAAAATCATTATGGATTATAAGATTTTGATAGTTTTTTTCAATGTAAGTGCAAAACAAATTATTTGCATACTTTTTTTGTGATCTAATAATTTCTAGAACATCTTTATCATCAGTGTTAGATATTTGTAATTCCCAATAGACTATATCCGTGTATAAACTAATCCAATCATCAATATTGTCACAGGAATTTATATTATTATTCAATTCATTAAATTGGCTTTGATAGCTCGAAATTGTTGAGTCATTTACAAGGTTTTTATTATTAAAAATTTTTTTAAGTGAAAGCAATAGTTGGTTAGGGTTTAGAGGTTTTATTAGATAGTCTTTTATTTTTAATCCTAATGCTTTATCTACAGTAATGTCATCAATGTTTTGAGAAATCATTACAATTGGGATATTAGATAAATTTTTATTCATCAGACTAATTGACTCAGTTCCTGAAATCCCTGGCATATTTTGATCAATTAAAATAACGTTAAATTCTTTTTTCGTTAAAATTTCTAAAGCTTCAGAACCGCTTTTACAAGTCTGCACTGAATAACCATTTTTTTCTAAAATGATTATATGAGATTTAAAAAAATCAATCTCGTCATCAATCCATAAAATTTTAATCATTAAAATTTGTTATTTTAATTCAAATTTAAATAGATATGTTTAAAAAATTCAACTCAATCTCATTAAATTAAAATTAATTCATTTTTCATACTTTTGCCACGATGGAATTAAGCGCAAAAAAAATAGCTTCAATGGTAGATGGTGTAGTTGAAGGAAATGATCAAACAATTGCAGATAAACTTTCAAAGATTGAAAATGGTGAAAAAAAATCAATCTCATTTCTAGGAAATCCCAAGTACAATAATTATTTATATAGCTCTAAATCTTCAATAGTTTTAATTCAAAATGAATTTGAGCTTGAAAAACCTGTTGTTCCAACATTAATTAGAGTAAAAGATCCCAACGAATCTTTTTCTATTCTTCTTGAGCATTTTAGTAGAAATAAAACAAAACTCGGTGGAATAAGTGAGAATTCCATTATTAAAGATAATGTAAAGCATAGCAATGATTTATATTTTGGTGACTACTCTATATGTAATAGTTATTCAACTATTGGAAAAAATGTTAAAATCTACTCACAAGTTTACATCGGTGAAAGTGTAGTAATTGGTGATAATGTACTTATATATCCTGGTGTGAAAATTTATGATAAATCCAAAATCGGTAACAATTGTATAATTCATTCTGGCTCTGTAATTGGTTCCGATGGATTTGGTTTTAATCTAGATTCAACTGGAAAGCAAAAAAAGGTATTCCACAATGGAAATGTGATCCTTGAAGACAATGTTGAAATTGGAGCAAATTGTACGATAGATAAAGCTACTCTTGGATCAACTATTTTAAAAAATGGAGTCAAGCTTGATAATTTAATTCAAATAGCTCACAATGTTGAAATTGGTGAAAATACTGTAATTGCTGCCTGTTCTGGAATTGCTGGATCCACAACTGTTGGAAAAAATTGTATGATAGGGGGGCAAGTTGGTATTAGTGGACATTTGAAAATTGGTGATCGTGTTATGATTCAAGCAAAATCTGGTGTACTAAAAAATATAAAATCTGATTCCTCTATAATGGGTTATCCAGCAATAAATTATATGGACTATAATAAATCATATGTTCATTTTAAAAATCTTCCAGAGAAAATGAAGTCTATTGATATTTTAATAAAAAAAAATAAAGATGTCTAAGCAACAAACTATTGAAAAACCAATATCTCTTAAAGGGGTTGGTATTCATACAGGAACTGAGGTAACACTTACCTTCAAACCCGCTAAAGAAAATACTGGTTATATTTTTTGCAGGGTAGATCTTCCTGAAAAACCAATAGTTGAGGCTAGCATCAACCACGTGGTCAATACTGAAAGAGGAACCAATTTAGATAAAAATGGTGTTAAAATAAAAACCTCTGAACATGTTCTTGCGGCTCTGGTAGGAATGGAGGTTGATAACGTTTTAATTGAACTTAATGCGCCAGAACCGCCCATAATGGATGGATCATCAAAATTTTTTATCGAGGCCCTAGAAAAAGCTGGCATTAAAAAGCAAGAAATTGACAGAGATGAATACATTGTCAAGGAAGTAATATCTTACTACGATGAAGAAAGTGGAAGTGATATTACGGTAATTCCCTCACAAAATTATGAGGTGACTGCCATGGTTGATTTTGGAACTAAAATTTTAGGCACACAAAATGCAACAATGAAGAATATTTCTCAATTTAAAACTGATTTTGCAAACGCACGTACATTTAGTTTTTTACATGAAATAGAGATGTTATTAGATAATGGTCTAATTAAGGGAGGTGATTTGAATAATGCCATAGTTTATGTTGACAAAGAACTTTCTGATTCAACTATGAATAAATTAACAAAAGCATTTAACACTGAAAAACTTTCTGTAAAAAGCAATGGAATTTTGGATAATTTAACCCTTCATTATCCTAACGAAGCGGCTCGACATAAATTATTAGATGTTGTTGGTGATTTAGCTCTTTTAGGGATGAGAATTAGAGGTAAAGTAATAGCAAATAAACCTGGACATTACGTAAATACTAAGTTTACAAAGCATTTGTCAAATATTATTAAACATGAAAAAAGAAATCAGGCACCAAAGCTAGATATTTCTAAGCCACCCTTAATGGATGTGAAACAAATTGAAGAAATTTTACCTCACAGAACACCTTTTGTTTTTATTGATAAAATTTTGGAACTCTCAGAAAATCATGTTGTTGCATTAAAGAATGTAACTATGAATGAAGATTTTTTTAAGGGTCATTTTCCAGGAACACCAATTATGCCAGGTGTCCTTCAAATTGAAGCAATGGCACAGGCTGGTGGAGTTTTGATTTTAAGTACAATTCCTGATCCTCAAAATTATTTAACTTTCTTTGCTAAAATTGATAATGCAAAATTTAAATTTCCTGTGGTACCGGGTGACACATTAATTTTTAAATGTGAATTACTTTCTCCTCTAAGAAGAGGAATTTCCCATATAAAAGCACAAGCATTTGTTGATGGTAAATTAACCACTGAAGCAAAGCTAATGGCTAAAATTGTAAAAAAAACTGAAGCATAATATGTATCAACCACTTTCATTTATTCATCCAGGTGCTAAAATTGCAAAAAACGTAGTAGTTGAACCCTTTTCGTCAATCGATAATAATGTAATAATTGGTAAAGGAACTTGGATCGGTTCAAATGTCACAATCATGAGTGGAGCAAGAATTGGAAAAAATTGTTCAATTTTTCCTGGTTCTGTAATTTCCGCTGTTCCACAAGATTTAAAATTCAATGGTGAAGAAACAACCGCTGTAATTGGAGATAACACAACCATAAGAGAATGTGTTACTATTAACCGAGGAACTAATGATAGAAATAAAACAGTTATTGGAAAGGACTGCTTAATTATGGCTTATTCTCACATTGCTCACGATTGTTTTATTGGAAATAATTGTATTTTTTCTAATAATTCAACATTAGCTGGACATGTTACTGTTGGTTCTCATGTAATATTAGCTGGAATGGTTGCAATTCATCAATTTTGTTCAATCGGAAATCATGCATTTGTTGCAGGCGGATCTTTGGTAAGAAAAGATATTCCTCCTTTTGTTAAAGCAGCAAGAGAACCAATTTCCTATGTAGGTATAAATTCAGTTGGTCTCAGAAGAAGAGGATTTGATAGTAAAGTGATAATGGAAATACAATCTATTTACAGAATACTCTATCAAAAAAAATATAATAATACACAAGCTGTTAAGATTATTGAAGGTGAAATAAAGGCGACAAAAGAGAGAGATGAAATAATTCAGTTTATTCAAAACTCACAGAGGGGTATTATGAAAGGTTATTTTCAAAGTTAAATTATGGCAACATCCTCCGACATTAGAAAAGGATTATGTATACACTACAATAATGACATTTATAAAATTATTGATTTTTTACATGTCAAGCCCGGGAAAGGTCCGGCTTTTGTGAGAACAAAGCTTAAAAGCGTTACCAATGGTAAAGTAATTGATAATACATTTTCTGCTGGTCACAAAATAGATGAGGTAAGGGTTGAAACAAAAAAGTTTCAGTTTTTGTACAAAGAATCAACTACATTTCATCTTATGAATGTTGATGATTACAATCAAATTTCAGTTGATGAAACATTATTTGAATCTTCAAAGTATCTTAAAGAAGGAGAAATAGTTACAGTTTTAACCAATACAGAGGATGGCTCAACACTTTCAGTTGAAATGCCAATTAGTGTTATCGTTCAAGTCAAATCAACTGAACCTGGTGTTAAAGGTAATACTGCCACTAATGCGACAAAGACAGCCAAAGTTGAAACAGGAGCTTCGATAAACGTACCTTTATTCATTAATGAAGGTGATTTTATAAAAATTGATCCGATAAAAGGAACCTACATTGAAAGAGTAAAAAATTTATAATTATGAGTATACTTGTTAATAAAGAATCTAAAATAGTTGTCCAGGGTTTTACTGGCGGGGAAGGTACATTTCATTCAGAACAAATGATTGCCTATGGCACTAATATTGTTGGTGGTGTAACTCCTGGTAAAGGAGGTCAAATACACCTAGGTAAACCTGTTTTTAATACAGTTTCAGAGGCTGTTGTAAAAGCGAAAGCCAATACATCAATTATTTTTGTTCCTGCAAGTTTTGCTGCCGATGCGATTATGGAATCAGCTGAGTCAGGAATTAAAACTATAGTTGCAATTACGGAAGGAATTCCAATTTCTGAAATGACAAGAGTTAATCAATTTATAAAATCAAAAAATTGTGTATTGATAGGTCCTAATTGTCCTGGAATAATAACTCCTGACGAAGCCAAGGTCGGTATTATGCCAGGATTTGTATTTAAAAAGGGTCGAGTAGGGGTTGTTTCAAAATCAGGTACATTGACTTATGAAGCTGCAGATCAGGTTGTTAAAGAAGGTTTTGGAATATCGACAGCAATTGGAATTGGTGGTGATCCAATAATAGGAACAACAATTAAAGATGCCATAAAATTATTTGTTGATGATACTGAAACAGATTGTATTGTGATGATTGGAGAAATTGGAGGTCAGTTAGAATCTGATGCTGCAAAATGGTACAAGGAAAACAAGATAAAAAAACCAATAATTGGATTTATTGCCGGTGAAACAGCTCCAAAAGGAAGAACGATGGGCCATGCTGGTGCTATTGTAGGAGGCTCTGATGATACTGCTGAAGCAAAAAAGAAAATTATGACAGAATCTGGGATTCATGTTGTTGATTCTCCTGCAGAAATAGGAAAGAAAGTGTCTCAAATTTTACATTAATTAGTAATTTTAAAGTTTAAAATAATTTATGAGTGATCTTTTGAAAGATAAAACTGTGATTATTACTGGAGCCAGTAGGGGAATAGGAAGGGGAATTGCTACAGTTCTTGCAAAAAATGGAGCTAATGTAGCCTTTACATACAGTAAATCAGAAAATGAAGCAAATACCCTTATCAACGAATTAAATTTAAGTGATTCTAAAATTAAAGCATACAGATCTAATGCAGCCAATTTTAATGAATGTGAGGAGTTAGTGAAAAAAGTTGTTAATGATTTTGGTACAATAGATGTTCTTATAAACAATGCTGGTATCACTAAAGACAACCTTTTACTTAGAATGACTGAAAATGACTTTGATAAGGTGATTGAAATTAATTTAAAATCAGTTTTTAATATGGTAAAAGCCTGTCAAAGGGTTTTTTTAAAAAATAAATCTGGAAGTATTATAAATATAAGCTCGATAGTTGGTGTGAAAGGAAATGCAGGTCAATCAAACTATGCAGCATCCAAAGCTGGAATTATTGGTTTTACAAAGTCAATTGCTTTAGAGCTTGGTTCAAGAAATATTAGATCAAATGCTATTGCACCTGGATTTATTGAAACTGAAATGACTAGTGAACTAGATGATGAAATCATACAAAAATGGATTCAAGGAATTCCTTTAAAAAGATCCGGAAAACCTGAAGATGTTGCAAACCTTTGCTTATTTTTGTCTTCAGATTCATCTAATTTTATAACTGGACAAGTAATAAATGTTGATGGGGGAATGTTAACTTAAATAATAATTAAATAAATAATAAATATGGATAGATTAAATAAAATTGGGTTACCTGTAGTTTTGGTAATTTTGATTGGCTTTATTGTGATTGTTAAATCAGCAATTAATATAGGATATGGTGAAGCAGGTGTTTTGTTTAAAACATTTGGAAATGGAGTTGTTACTGACGAACCTCCACTGGGAGAAGGTTTTCACATAATTGCTCCTTGGAATAAAGTGTTTATTTATAATGTAAAACAACAAGAGGTTTTTGAAAGTAAAATGCAAGTTTTATCATCAAATGGTCTGGATATATCACTAGATGTCTCTGTTTTATATCAACCAAAGTATGATGAACTTGGAATACTACACCAAACTAAAGGATCAAATTATTTAGATATAGTAATAGTTCCATCAATTAGAGCTGTAGCTAGAAGTGTTGTTGGAAAATATACACCTGAGCAATTATATTCTACTAAAAGAGACGCTATTCAAAGCGAAATATATGATGAATTAAAACGTGGGGTTGATGCTCAACATGTTCAAATTAATGCAGTTTTGGTTAGAGATGTAACATTACCAAACACAATTAAAGAAGCTATTGAAAGAAAACTTAGTCAAGAACAGCAATCATTGGAATACGAATTCAGACTCATAACAGCTGAAAAAGAGGCTGAAAAAGTTAGAATTGAAGCTCAGGGTAAAGCTGATGCTAACAGAATATTAAATTCATCTCTGACAACCAATGTGTTAAGAGACAAAGGAATTGAAGCAACCGCAAAACTAGCTGAGTCACCAAATTCCAAGGTAATTGTTATTGGAAGCGGAAAAGATGGTCTTCCTATTATTTTGGGAAATCAATAAGTAATATTAAAAAAAAGGACCCAACTAAAAGGGTCCTTTTTTATTTACAGTAACTGCTTTCTTTTTTGATCCTGGCATAATCCCCCTTGTACCATAAAAATCAGTTTTAATTCTTGATCTTTCATTATAAGGTTCTTGATTTCTCGAGTAATAATCCCTTGTTAATGATTCTGGAACATCATCTCCAGTCTCATCCATCCACTGCTTAAGAACTTTTTTTAAGTGAATGTATTCTTCACTCGTACCTAAACTTAATAGATTGTTAAATTGGAAAGGATCTAATTTTAAATTATAAAATTCTTCATTGCTTCTTGGATTTACAAATATCTCGTTTTGTTTTTGCGTAATAGACCCATTTACTGATGCGTCTTTTAGGTTTTGATAGGTTGGGCTATTTATAGCATCTAATGGACCCGTTTGTGGAAATTGAGAACGATTATTCACTATGTACATAAATTTTCCGTCACTTACCATTCGTTGATGAGCTTCGTAATCATGCCAATTGTGTTCAGCAAAAACGTAATTTCTGAAATGTTTTTTTGGGTTAGATAAGATTTTTTTAAAACTTTTCCCCTGAAAGTTTTCTGTCAAATCAATACCTGCAATATCAATAATAGTTGGAGCAATATCTATTGAGCTGATCAGGGCGGTGGATTGTGTTCCTTTAAATTTCATTTTGTTTGGAAAACTTACTACAAATGGTGTTTTAACTCCCTGATTGTTTAATCTTGTTTTACTGTGTGGAAAAGGTCTCCCATTGTCTGCCATTACAATTATTAGTGTTTTGTCAAATACATTATCGGATTTAAGTTTTTTAACAACTTTCCCTACATAATGATCAAAACGAGTAATTTCATCATAATAGTCAGCTAAATCTTTTCTAGTTGCAGGTAAGTCAACCAAGTATTCAGGAACATTAACTTTATCAATTGGATTGCTTCCAGAAAAAATGTTATCTCCCCAAACCCTATGCGCGTCGTATGAAGCAAACCACATAAAAAAGGGTTTGTTTTTAGGTCTTTTTTCTAAAGCACTTAGCCAATAACCTTCTCCACCATTACCATTGGTTTTATAATTTTCATGTACTTCATCAAATCCTCTTTTAGCATACTTACCCATATGGAATTTACCCGCCGAAAGAGTGAAATACCCATTTTTGTTTAAAAGTTCCGCCATAGAAATCATATCAATGGGTGGTTCAGTATGAAGCTCTGCAGCCCCGGTATTATGAGGATACCTGCCAGTCATTATAGAGTTTCTGCTAGGGCTACATGAACTGGTAGTTAAATAGGTGTTTTTGAATATAATCCCATTTTTTGCTAGAAAATCTATATTTGGTGTTTTTACAAAATCATTTCCATAACAACCCAAATCATCCCAGCTTACATCATCAGCAATGAATATTATTATGTTTGGTTTTTCAATTTTCAATTTGTATGAAAATATTGTAGATAACAGAGTAAATACTATAATAAAAAAAATTAGCTTATAATTATTTCTCACAGTATTTTTCAGAGTAGGGTTTTTACCAAATTAAAATAATGCTCAATAGTATAAAGAATGTTAAAATAGAAATGAAGAACGCTGAAGAGCTATGTTGTAATTTTTTAAAAAATCTAAATTCCTTCTGCTCATACATGTATTTACCTTCAACATTGTATCTTCTATACGTTCCTTTTTGAAGAAGAAGAACTAATATGTTGAATACAACCATTAAAATGATTAAGTTATTTATTGCATCGGCTTTTGTAAAAACATTAACCACAGGAAGCACTTCATAAACAAATGCACTACTACCAATAGCTCCAAATACACCACCAATAGCAAGTGTTACCCTTGTTTCAAATTCTCTAAGTGGAATTAAAAATACCAAACATGATATAAAATATGAAAGAATTCCACCAGTAAATATTTTAAAAAACAATACAACTCCTTGTCTTTTTACATTTAATTCAAAAATTAAAATTTCTAAAACTTGAGGTCTTTTTATTTCTGGGGATGTCTGAAGAAGTTCTGTTTTAACTTCTTCGTATTCGTATTTATGTGTAATTCCAACAACTCTATAACCTTCTTTTAAATTCCTCATGTTTTTTGAAAAAGAACTTTTAAAATATTTATTAGGTCTCAGTCTTACAACAGAGGAATCTGACAAACCTTTAAATTCAAAAAGTAGTTTTTGAACATCGAATGGATAATCACCTAAATTCCATTTTAAATCAAATTCTGTGTCAAACAATCTCGCTTCTTTCGAAACTGCACCATCATAAAAAAATATTGAGTCTACTGGGTTAGTATTTTTATCAAATTCCATGAAAACTGGATCACCAATATGTCTGAGTTCACTCTCTCTTAACACATGTTGCATGTCGTCAGTATGTGGCCAATCCCACATATAATCTTCCGTAGCAAATCCTTCTTCTTTACCTAAAACCCACTTATATGGGTTAGGAATTGATCTATATGTACTGACTAGATGAACCGAGGTAAAAGTCTCATTTTTGACATCAAGATTTTTAATATCCAGAAACTCCATTGTGATGTCATATGTAACAGGCCATTTTAAAGGGTCATTATCAGAAAGAGGAATGCCAGGAAAAAAATCACCACCACGTTTATAATCTCTTAGTGTCATTTTTTTTTCAGGAATAGAGTCTGAAACAATGAGGGTATCAATTTTTTCCGTAATATTTACATTCTCAATTGAGTCATTTTTCTTCGAGGAAGATAAATTTTTACCATTGTTAACATGAGTATTAGTACAAGAGTAACTCAAAAAAATAAACAAAACGAAAAGTTTTCTAAATAGATGGCTCATCCCACTTTATATTATACAAATTTATTAATTATATTAGAACTAATTTACTTTTATACTATATAACACAAATTATTAAAAAAATCCTTTATTGTATAACTACAAAGATTTTGTTTATAACTCATATTTTAATATCATAAAGAAAATATCTATTTTTGTTTTTTTTATTACTATATGGCAAAATCACAACAAACTTTCAATAAACTAGAAAAAGAAAAGAAAAGATTAAAGAAAAGAGAGGATAAAAGAAAAAAGATGTTAGCCCGAAAAGAGGCTAAAGCTAGTGGAGAATATCAAGTAAATGAGTTTGTGTATGTTGATTATAATGGAAAGTTTACAGATTCGCCCCCTGATCCAGCAGAAAAGCAAAGAATAAGTGCAGAAAGTATAGTGATAGGTGTTCCAAAGCAGGATGCAGTAAAAACTAGTGGTTTTATTGGAAAAGTAAATTTCTTTGATCATTCAAAAGGTTTTGGATTTATTATTGATCCTGAAACTCAAGAGAAATATTTTGTTCATATAAGTGAGTGTATAGATGAAATTACCGAGGGAGATAAAGTTGAATTTGACACCGCTAAAGGAGCTAAAGGGTTAAATGCAGTTAAGGTTAAAAAGCTTTAGATAATTGAACTATAATTTATATTATGTTAAATCAAAAAGATAATTATTCATGAAGAAAAAAATAATATATTCACTCCTATTAGTCTTTACAGGTTTTGTTATGTATATCATATACGTAATAAATAATCCTGTTAGTCCGTTGGAAACAGTTACATTTCAAGAAGACAATAATGATATATCTATTACTTATAGTCGACCTTATAAAAAAAACAGATTAATTTTTGGAAATGAATCTGACAATGCACTTGTTCCATATAATAACTATTGGAGAACTGGTGCCAATAGACATACTATGATTAAAACAAAATCAGATTTATCAATTGGTAATAATACATTAAAATCTGGTGAATACTCAATGTATACAATACCTGGTGAGAATTCTTGGAATGTTACATTTAATTCCACAAATGAGTATTTCGGTATAATGAGACCTGACCCTGAGAAAGATATATTTACAGTAACTGTTCCATCTCAAAATTTTGAGGATGTAATTGAGCAATTTACAATTGACTTTATTCCATCTCCACCTGATGGACCTGAATCTAATGCCATCAGGTTAAGATGGGATCAAACTGAAATTGTAATTCCATTTAATTAGGAATGTTTTTTTCTTTTAAAAAATTTTTAAAAGCCCTACTCTATCTTTCGCTCATTTTTATTTTTTTAATAATAATTACTGGTATTTCTTATTATTTCATAGATCTAACTCAGAAAAAGAATAATTTAATGGACATTGAGGAATATTCTCCTATTTCATCACTCGTTGTTCCAAAAAACCCAGTAAATAAAGCTAAATTTCCATTTATTGATGTTCATAGTCATCAGTGGGACATGTCCGTTAACGATCTTTCAGGTTTAGTTAATGAAATGGATAGTTTAAATATGAAATTTATGATTAATTTAAGTGGGTCAGGTTTTGCTACGTTTTTAGGAAAACAAACTTTAATGGATTTAAATCTTGAAAAATCATTAGAAAATGTAAAAAAAAATTATCCCAAAAGATTTGGTGTTTTTGTCAATTTAAAATTTGATAATATAGATGATGAAAATTACCCTGAAACAACTGCACAAATATTACGTGATGCTGTAAATAAAGGAGCAATAGGTTTAAAAATTTATAAAAATTTAGGACTTGATTTAAAAGATTCTAAATCTGAGAGAGTTAAAGTTGATGACAAAAGACTCTCAGTTGTATGGGAAACCTGCGCTGATTTAAACATTCCTGTTTTAATACACTCCGGAGAACCATCACCATTTTTTGACCCCATTGATAAATTCAATGAAAGATTTCTTCATGCCAGACAAAAACCAAAAAGTTTCAGACCTAGAGATAAATATCCTTCTTTTCAAACTGTCATGAACGAGCAGTACAATATGTTCAAAAATAACCCAAGGACAATATTTATTAATGCTCACATGGGGTGGATGGCTAATGATTTAGATAAATTAAGGAAACATTTGGATAGTCTTCCTAATGTTTACACTGAAATTGGAGCAGTAATTGGTGAGCTTGGTAGACAACCTAGACATGCAAGAAAATTCTTTATTGATTATCAAGATAGAATTCTATTTGGAAAGGATAGTTACAAAAAATCTGAATTTGATGTATATTTTAGAGTTTTGCAGACGGATGATGAATATTTCGATTATTATAGAAAGAGACATGGATTATGGAAAATGTATGGTCTTAACCTTCCTGATAATGTTTTAAAAAAAGTTTACTATAAAAATGCGTTAAAACTTTTTCCCTCAATTGATGGAAAACTATTTGAGTAGATTTAATATTTAATTGTTTTGAATATTGATCAATAGTCATTAACTATGCAATAAAATTTTGTCATGTTAGTTGGTATTCCCAAAGAAATTAAGAACAATGAGTTTAGAGTAGGAATGACTCCTTCAGGCGTCAATTCCTTCATTAGAAACGGACACACGGTTTATGTTCAAAAAGGTGCTGGTATTGGAAGTGGATTTAATGATAAATTATACACTGATGTTGGTGCTAAAATTTTAAATTCCATTGAAGAAATATATTCAATTGCTGAATTGATTATTAAAGTAAAGGAACCATTAAAAATTGAATATCCTTTAATAAAAAAGAATCAGATTATATATACCTTTTTTCATTTTGCATCCTCCAGAGAATTAACTGAAGCCATGGTTAAAAGTCAAGCTATTTGTATTGCATATGAAACAGTTGAAAATAATGATGAATCTTTACCATTGCTAACCCCTATGTCTGAAGTTGCTGGAAGAATGGCAACCCAACAAGGTGCTAAGTTTTTAGAAAAACCTCAGTCTGGATTTGGAATTTTACTCGGTGGAGTTCCTGGTGTTAAACCAGCAAATGTTATTGTTTTAGGAGGAGGTGTAGTTGGTACTCAAGCCGCTAAAATGGCTGCTGGTTTGGGTGCAAATGTTACGATTTTTGATATAAATCTTGACAGATTGAGAACCCTTGATGATATTATGCCAAAAAATGTATATACCCAATTTTCAAACACCTACAACATAAAGGAAGCTTTAAAGACTGCCCATCTAGTTATTGGTGCTGTATTAATTCCAGGTGCTAAGGCACCAAATCTCATTTCCAAAAAAATGCTGAAAGATTTAAATAAAGGTACCGTTTTAGTTGATGTTGCAGTTGATCAAGGGGGATGTTTTGAAACTACACATCCAACAACACATGAAAATCCAACTTATATTATTGATGATGTATTGCATTACAGTGTAGCAAATATGCCAGGAGCTGTTCCTTCAACTTCGACTGAGGCACTTACAAATGCAACCATCTCCAGAGGACTTTCCATTGCAAATAAAGGTTGGAAAAAAGCATGTTTAGAAGACAAGTCTCTGAAATATGGTTTAAATATTGTCAATGGAGACATTGTTTATAAAGCAGTTGCTGATGCTTTTAATTTCAAACATGTTGATATTAAAGAAGTTCTTTAAAATGTCTAATATCCCTTCCTTAGATCTTTCTAACTTTTTATCAGAAAACCAATCAAAAAAAAATGAATTCGTAGAGAGTATTGGTAAAGCTTTCAATGAAATTGGTTTTATAGCCTTAAAAGGACATTTTTTGTCGAAAAAAAGTACAGATAACCTATACCTGCAAATTAGGAAATTCTTTGAATTACCAATTGAATTAAAAAGTAAGTATGAATTTGATGGTCAAAAAGGTCAAAGAGGATACACATCCTTTGGAAAGGAACATGCAAAGGGAAAAAAAGAAGGAGATTTAAAAGAGTTTTGGCACTTTGGACAATTTAAAGACGATGAAAAGAATACTAAATACCCATTAAATATTAATGTGACTGAAATTCCTGAATTTAATTCAGCAGGAAAAGAAGTATTTGAATCATTAGAAAAAACGGCAATATATGTCTTGAGATCGATTTCATTGTTCCTAAAACTATCAGAGAATCATTTTGATGAATATGTTAAAAATGGCAACAGCATTTTAAGAGCTATCCACTACCCTCCTATTAAAGTTGAACCAAAAAAAGCTGTTAGAGCAGCAGCTCACGGGGATATAAATCTTATCACCCTTCTGATGGGTGCTCAAGGAAGAGGCTTACAAGTAATGAATAATAAAGGCCAATGGGTTGATGCAGTAGCAGAACCAGATGAAATTATAATTAATGTTGGAGATATGCTCTCTCGATATACAAATAACAAACTTAAATCTACTATACATAGGGTCGTTAACCCGCCCAGAGAAATTTGGGGTAAATCAAGATATTCGATACCATTTTTTTTACACCCAGTTGGATCAATGAAATTAAATGTGTTAGAAAATTGTATTGATAACAACAATCCAAAAAAATATGATGATATATCAGCAAAAGAATTTTTAAATAAAAGATTGATTGATATTGGAGTTTTAAAGAAATAATGAAAAAACTATCATCATTTTCAGAACTAAAATCATTACGTAATAACGTAGATGAAGACATCCTTAAAGAAAATCAAGATAAAACAATAAAACAGTTCTTAGAGGCCCACTATAGTAAGAAAGGAAGAGCTGGGAAGCCCGTAATAATAATTAAAGGATTTAAAGGAAATTTAAATGATATTAAAACACTAGCTAAAATATTAAAAAATAAATGTGGAGTTGGTGGATCTATAAAAAATGATGAAATTTTGATACAAGGAGATATGAGAGATAAAATAACTCAAATTTTAATTGAAATGGGGCATGATGTTAAAAGAATTGGAGGTTAACCCTCGTGATCATCTTTATCTGTTTCTGAATTTTTAAAAACTAAAAACAAAAATATAAGGAGAGAAATTATCGAAAATGGAGTTTTTAAGAAACCTAATGAACTAATAATTCCTAGACCAATAAGATCGGATAAAATTTCAAAAGTTAATAATCCAGCAAATACATTTATTCTGTTTTCGAAAAATAAAGCAGAGACTCTCTTATAAGTAGTTGCGATACTAAACCACAACGCAGGAAGAAATGCTATTAAAATTGCAAACATCCATGATGTAGAAACTGCAGACCATAAATTAGTAAAAAATTCATCAGGGTTTTCTTCAATTTTTTCTTGAAATGCTAACTGATCAAATCCCTCAGGATTCTCCATGTCTATAAAGCCCTCTCCAATTAAATAACTTGAAAAGAAAGAGAAAATAATAATTATACCTGGAATTGAAAGTAAAATAGTAAATAATACTCTGAGAATATAAGTTGTTCCACTAATTGTGCCTGAAAACTGAAAGAATTTTAACATAAAAAATAATTTTTATAAATATAATTATAAATATTACTAATAGCTATTGTAATTAATTGTCTCTTTTATTGAAATTTTCTTTTTTAGATTTAAAAAAACGATTAACAAGGGCAACTACTACTAAAATTAAACAAACTCCCCAAAAAATATAAGTTAATAACATGAGGGGATTAATTTAAATTTTAACAGCAGTTCCATAAGCTAATACTTCAGCAGCACCTTGTGATATTACAGAAGTCATGAATCTTACATTGACTACTGCATTGGCTCCTAATTTTTCCGCGTCTTGAATCATTCTAGAAAGAGCTTGTTCTCTTGAATCAGCTTGAAGTTTTGTATACTCTTCAATTTCACCTCCAATAAAATTTTTAATTGCAGCAAATACATCCTTAGCAGCATTCCTTGCTCTAACTGTTGAACCTCTTGCAATTCCCAAAACTTCGGAAATATTTTTTCCTGGAATAGTTTCTGTTGTAGTGATAATCATAATATTAGTTTTATGTATTAAAATTAAAAAATTATACTAATATTAAACCCATTTTATAGGTTCTTTTCCTTTTTCAATTAAATA
>TARA_B100001093_G_scaffold67483_1_pt1 | contig 33226 bp, 35 predicted proteins | sample TARA_B100001093 | Tara Oceans TARA_B100001093 (sample SAMEA2623116) | marine metagenome | biome: marine biome (ENVO:00000447); feature: surface water layer (ENVO:00002042); material: "saline water (ENVO:00002010), including plankton (ENVO:xxxxxxxx)" | depth 5 m | reverse complement strand
ACTAGTTTATTGAAGTGGTTCTCAAAATCAACTCTTACACTTGGATCAGCATTTTCATTTATTGTTATACTTGCGGATGTATGTTTTATAAATACATTTACAATACCGCTCATTTTAGGTAATTCATTAAATACTTGATTACTAATCAAATGAAAACCTCTTGGATATGGTTTTATAACTATTTCTTTTTGAAAAATCATAAAATAAAATTATGTTAGTTTAATGATAAATTACAAAAAATCATGGTGCATTAAATTAACAAAAAAAATTAATTCAAATAGAGATGAAATTTGGGATTTAATCTCCTCTCCAAAAAATCTTGAACTATTTCACCCATTTTGTAAGTCTAATAATGTAATTAAATGGTGTGGAAAAGGATCCCAAGATGAAATTGTATACCTAAACGAATTTAAATTAATAAGAAATTTTATTGAATGGGAAGAAAAGAAAGGATACGAATTACTAATTGGAAGAAAAAATGGCAATAAATCTTTAGTAAAGTGGGAAATTATTGAGAAAAAAAATAGCTTTTATCTTAGCATTACACTCTATCCTCACTTCATGAGAGAAAAATCTAAAATTATTTCTCTATTTCCACATTACTTCGTTTTAAAACCAAACCTAAAAAAATATTTAAACAGTGTCATCCTAGGTTTAGACAGGTACTTGTCTAACAAAAAACCGGTGCCAAAGAATTTTTTTGGTAAACATAAATGGTTTTCAAAATAATAAATACTATTTAAAATGATATCTATTTGTTAATATCATTGAAATATGAACCCAAGGAATCTTTAAATTCTAATCCGTCAAGCATTCTGTTCTTCTCTAGTTTTTTAAAAGCTGAAAGACCCCAAAGTAACATTTCTTTAAAAAAGAATAAATCTTCTGTTTTATGATTTTTACAATATTTATTGGTGAGTTGGCTGAGTGGTTTAATACTATTTAATATTTTTTCGTATTCACTATTAGTAAACTCATCTCCAATAAAAATTTCTTTATTACTCATCAAAAACCACTCTGTAATATCATCGTATTGGGATTTCTCATCTGCCTTCTGTAGTTTCTTTATTTCAGGAAAATACTTTAAAAATAGTGACTTTACACCTTCATTAATAAGGTCATAAGAAATTTGATCAGCCCCCTGTTCTTCACCTTCATATACTAACTCAATTTTTCCGTTTATTGAGGGAATTATTCCTGCAAAATCTGAAAGCCTAACAGACGATTTATCTTCTCCATTAATTAACATTCTTCTTTTAGTAGTACTTACTAAATTTTCGAATGCTGTAATACTCATTCTTGCACTAACTCCACTTTTATAATCAACATAATCACTTTTTCTTGCTGCAAAATTAATTTCTTCAATTAAATCCTTTGCAATTTCAGGTACGTATATATTAGTATCAACAAAATTTGATTCTTGATTTGTAATTTTTTTTGAAATTTCAGTTGTCAAAGGATAATGAGTAATTATTTGAGAACCAATTCTATCTTTGAGGGGAGTTACAATACTTCCTCTATTTGTATAATCTTCTGGATTTGCAGTAAAAATAAATTGAAGATCAAGAGGCAACCGTAATTTGAAACCCCTTATCTGAATTTCTTTTTCTTCCAGTATTGAAAACAATGCAACTTGAATTTTAGCTTGTAAGTCAGGTAATTCATTTATCACAAAAATAGACCTATTTGCCCTTGGAATCATTCCAAAATGTATTACTCTCTCATCAGCATAAGATAATTTCATTGATGCTGCCTTAATTGGATCAATATCACCAATTAAATCAGATACTGTAACGTCAGGTGTAGCTAATTTTTCATAAAATCTCTCGGTTTTATGAATCCAATCAATCTCAGTATCATCACCATTTTCTTGAACCATTTTTTTTCCGTAATTAGAAATTGGTAATGTTGGGTCATCATTTATTTCAGATCCTTTGATGACTGGAATCCACTCATCCAGTAAATCAATCATTTTTCTAGCTAATCTAGTTTTTGCTTGACCTCTAAGTCCTAAAAAATTTATATTGTGTTTTGATAAAATAGCCCTTTCCAAATCTGGAATGACAGTACTTTCATAACCATGTATTCCTTCAAATGAATGTTTTCCACTTTTGAGTAGAAGGGATAGATTTTTACACAGCTCATCTTTTATTGAATGTGACTCATAGTCTGATCTCTTTAATTCCTTTAAAGTTTCAATATTTGGTTTTTTCATTTATATCTTTCTTTTTTTATTACTATTATAATCTTCAAAAATCATTTCTCCTAAATTATCTAAGCCAGTATAAAATGCTTTACCACCATTTGCTTTAGAAAATTCTTTAACAAAATGTTGTAAATAAGAATCTCTTGCAATCATGAAAGTAGTGATTGGAATCTTTAACTTTTTAGCTTGTTTTGCCATGTTATAACATTTATTAATTATTTTTGGATCCAAACCATTACTGTTTTTATAATAACTTCCATCTTTTAATTTTAGACAGCTTGGTTTTCCGTCAGTAATCATAAGAATTTGTTTGTTATTATTCTTTTTTCTCTTTAGAATGTCCATAGCTAACTGAATTCCAGCAACAGTATTTGTGTGGTAAGGTCCAACTTTTAAATAAGGTAAATCTTTGAGCTCAACTAATTTTGCGTCATTCCCAAAAACAATAATATCTAAAGTGTCTTTTGGATATCTGGTAGTTATTAATTCCGCTAAAGCCATCGCTACTTTTTTTGCCGGTGTAATTCTGTCCTCACCATACAAAATCATACTGTGACTAATATCAATCATTAAAACAGTACTCATTTGTGATTTAAAAGTCCCGTTACTTACAACTATATCATCAGAAATCAAATTCAATTCATCACTACCAGTTCGGTTATACATGTTTTTTAAGCTTTCACTCACGATTATTTTATCAAAGGGATCTCCAAACTCAAAATTTTTAATATCTGAATAATCATCATCACTGGATCCTGAATGTTTTGACTTGTGATTTCCCTGTTTTGATTTTTTTATTTGACCAAAAATTTTCTTTAAAGCAAATTTCCTAAGAGCTTTTTCCATCTTAGAGGTAATTTTTAATAATTCTTTATTTGTATCAACATTTATTTCAGATGAAATAAATCCTTTATTTAAAAGATCATTAATAAAGTCATCAATAGTGTAATCATCTGTTGTTAAAGAATATTCTTTGTCCAATTCCCTAAGCCAATCTACAGCTTCATCAAAATCACCAGATGTATATGTTAATAACTCTTTAAATATTTCAAGAAGCTTTTCAAAAACAGAAATATCATCCTTGGAAAAAGTTGAAAAAGACCAACCTGAAATAGGAATATTACCTATAAATTTCATCAATAATAACTTTACAAATCAAGTGCCAAAATTGAAAAAAAAGCACCTTTTGGCGCTTTTCTAAATAAACATATTATTCTACAGGATCTGGTGCTACAGCCATAAGAGTCCCTGTAGCATCGCCATAATCACCACCATTAATTAACATCCCATTATCATCATAGGTAAAATAATGATAAAATTTTACCTCAAAACTTTTACCAGAAGCAGTGTTTTTACCTGTCCAAGTACCGTATGTTCTCACACTCCCGTTGAGCATATTAGTTTCAGGGTCAACTCCGGGTAGGAAATTTTCTGGTGAATAATCAATTTCTTCCATTGCATTGATCCATCCAGAAATATATGACATAACATCATCCTTTGTGTTATATAATTCTTTGTTAGCATACCAAGCTCCCTGCCATTCAATATCATCGCTTAATTGTGATGCTAAATAATCTAGATCTTCAGATTCCCATTTTTCAAACCACTGTTTAGTTAATTCAACATTTTTTTCAAAATCTGGATTCTGCTTTGGAGTGGAACATGATGCTAATAAAAGTATTAACATAATAAAAGTTATTTTTTTCATTTGATTAAATTTATTTACAAATTTACGACTTTTTGTTGTGCAATGTTAGTGGGTGATACTGGATTCGAACCAGTGACCCCTACCCTGTCAAGGTAGTGCTCTGAACCAACTGAGCTAATCACCCAAATAAATAATTCATCAAAAGTAGTATAATTATTGATGTAGAATGAATATGTTAAAAAATGTTTCTTACCATGATGATAATATTAAAAATGAAATTAATAATTTGATAGGTAAACCATATTCATTTTTCGACAAAATAAAGAGAGGTGGTATTGGTTCCAGTAAATTATTAATTACAAAAGCAGATAAAGAAATAGAGAATTTACTAGTACTTGACCACAATGATAATTATTGTAATATTGAATTGAGGAACAATGGTATTATAATTTATTTTAGATCACTTCTAGAGACATATGGATTAATTATACCTTATTTTAAGCTAGTTGTTTTTAAAGTCACAAAGGATGAATACACTTTTAACATAGATAGTAAATTTTTAAAAATAAAAGTAAAATCAGCAAACGATCATTCATTTATTAGAAAAATAACTGAAAATAAAGCTAAGAAAACAAAAAACAATAATCCATAGCACTTTGATTATTAATATTTTAGTACATTTAAAAAAAAAAAAAATGAAATATTTAATACACCTTTTTTCATTATCATTCATCTTATTATTTATCACCTCTTGTGAAATTGAAAATACTATGTCTGATGACGAATTAATAGATGCTATTATTAATTCTGATGAAAAAATTTCTGTTCAAGAATATGAACTTCCAGCTCAACTAAAAAACTCCATTTCAGATGACATGCCTGATGATTTTGTTGATAATGCAAAATTAGCGCCTAGTTTAGGTTATCAATTGGAAATGAGATCAATAGAAGTTTTTAATATGGGGATAAAATCTGGAGATGTTTTTTTTGATACTGATGGTAGAAAACTAGAAAGAAGCAAAGACGATGATAAAAGAGGTAAAAAGAAAAGACCAGAACCATGCTTTAAACTAAAATATCCATTAAACCTAGAGCTGCCTGATGGAGCAATTGTGGAAGTTAGCGACAGAAAAGAACACTGCGAAGTTGTTAAAAGTTTTCATTCTGAAAATAAATCTGACAGAAAAGAAATTAAAATCTCATTTCCTGTAACTGTAATTTTTTATGATGACAGTAAAAATTTGATAGAAAAAGTTATGGATAACGAAAAAGGTTTACAAGAATTAAAGGAAACTTGCGAACAAAAAGATTCTAGAGATAAAAAAAATTAAATATTAATTTAAATCACAAAAAGTTTAAATAGGATTCAATTTGAATCCTATTTTTTTTTTGTTATGGCAAATACAATAAATAAAAAAATAGATAAAATCAAATTTGAAAAACCTACTGGTAACAAAAAAAAGGGCTCCACTAACCAACCATTTTCATCAACTTTAGTTTCAATTAGATAGAATAATAAGAAGCAAATAATACCTGCTATTAAGAAAGTTGTTGCTATTTTGAATTTAGTTTCCAATTGGTATTAAATTTCATAATTTTAAATTAATAAAAAATATATGGTTCATTTTAATAAAAATAAAATAAAAAATTTAGAAAAAATTTACAGACTAAATCTTATAAATAGTTGTACTGGATACAAATCAGCAAATCTTCTTGGTTCAATGGATAATAATGGTAATACAAATCTTGCCATATTTAGTTCTATAACCCATTTAGGAAGCGATCCTGCAATGATTGGTTTTGTTCTTAGACCAAGAACTGTCCCCAGAAATACATACAACAATATGTTTAATACAAAATATTTCACAGTTAATCATGTAAATGCAAATGATATTGAAGATGCTCATCACACTTCTGCTAAATATCCAAAAGAAATTTCTGAATTTGAAAAAACAAAATTTGAACCTGAATTTATTGATAATTTCAAAGCTCCTTTCGTAAAAAGTTCAAAAATCAAATTTGGTTGCAAATATTTAAACGAATATGATATAAAAGAAAATAATACAATAATGGTAGTGGCATCCATAGAATGTCTTTTTGTTGATGATGATGCATTACAAAATGATGGGTGGATAAGACTAGATAAAGCTGAAACAGTTACAATTAATGGACTAGATGGATATGCAAAAACCAGCTTAATTAAAAGATATGAATATGCCAGACCAAAAAAATGAAAAACTTTATAGAGGAAAAAATTTTTGATTATACAATTAGTAAAAGTTCTAAAGAACCAAAAATACTTAATGAACTAAGTAGAGAAACGAATTTAAAAATATTAAACCCTAGAATGTTGAGTGGTCATTTTCAGGGAAGAATATTGTCTCTAATGTCTAAAATAATTAGACCTAAATCTGTACTTGAAATAGGAACATACACTGGTTATTCAACAATTTGTTTTTCTGAGGGAATAGATTCAGATGGAGTTATACATACAATTGATAATAATGAACAGTTACTCACTATTCAAAATAAATATTTTAAGAAAGCTGGTATAACTAAAAACGTAATACAGTACACAGGTGATGCTATAGAAATAATTAATAAACTAGATTTTGAATTTGATCTTGTTTTTATAGATGCTGATAAGGAAAATTATAATTTATATTTTGATTTAATAATAGACAAAGTAAAATCAGGTGGAATCATAATTGCTGATAATATTCTTTGGAGTGGCAAAATACTAGATAAGGTAAAAGATGATGACTATGCTACAAAATCAATAATAAATTTTAATAACAAAATTAATAATGACAAAAGAGTTGAAACAGTAATTTTACCAATTAGAGATGGCTTAAGTTTTATAAGAAAAATTTAAATATCTCTTTTTATAGAACCAGTTAAATCGTCAATATCATCTTTAACACTATCAATTTGGTCTGATATTTCTTTAGTATCGATACCCTTTTTTTTAGCGCCTTTTTGGATTTCAGACTTTATTTCCTGAGTTGCATCTTTAACCTGCCTAATACCCTTTCCCAAACCTTTTGCAATGTCTGGAATTTTATCTGCACCAAATAGTAAAAGAATTATTAAAAAAATAACTAAAATTTCTGCTCCGCTAATAAATAAAATAAACATTTATCCTTTTATTTTAGATTTAAATTTATCAAAATCTGAATTATTTTCTTGTTTTGGCCAAGAGTTATTAGCTTTTTCAATATCCGCTGTCTCTTTATCAGGGTCAAGCTTTACACTTAAAATCTTCTTGTTACTAGTTATAACTTTCCTAACCTCTGAATCGTTTTTTCTCCAAACCTGAGCAGGATATTTTTTTCTATCAATTGTACCATCATCATATTCAATATCAATTATTATTGGCATGACCAATCCACCAGGTTTCTCAAAAATAATCTCATAATAGTACTTAGGCACCTTTAATTTACTAATTTCTTCTTTGGAATAGTTTTCATTTATATAATTATTGAGAAGTTTTGAGTTATTAAGAGCTGTATTTTCTTTGCTGTTCTCTTTATCATTTTCAAACTTATCTAAAAAAATAAGCGGTCTCCAACTATTTCTTGGAATTCCCATTTCTTCAATTAAAGCATTTTTAAGCTTCTCACTAGGATTAGGGGATACGTAATATTGATTTATCTCTTTGATACCAATATCTACAAAGTCAGTTGTATAAAACCATCCTCTCCAAAACCAATCAAGATCAACAGCAGAAGCATCTTCCATAGTTCTAAAAAAATCTTCAGGCGTTGGATGTTTGAACTTCCATCTATTTGAGTATGTTTTGAATGCATAATCAAATAAATCTTCACCCATTATAGTTTCTCTAAGAATATTAAGTGCAGTTGCTGGTTTTCCATAAGCATTTGGACCTAAATCAAAAACATTTTCAGGATTAGACATTATTGGAGCTAGATAATTTTGATCAACACTCATATAGTCAACAATCATATCAGCAGGTCCTCTGTCAGATGGAAAATTTTTATAAGGATAGATAATTTCAGGATACTTTTTTCCAAACTCTTGTTCAGTTAGATATTGAACAAAAGTATTAATTCCTTCATCCATCCAAGCCCATTGTCTTTCATCACTATTAACTATCATTGGAAAGAAAAAATGACCTATTTCGTGAATAATAACACCAATCATTCCAAATTTCTCATCATCTGAATATGATCCATCAATATTAGGACGTCCAAAGTTAAAACATATCATTGGGTACTCCATTCCTACCCTATGAGCATGAACAGAAACAGCCTTGTGATATGGGTAATCAAATGTATAATCAGAATAAAATTTTAATGTTTCAGCTACAGTTATAGTAGAGAAATCTTCCCACATTGGATTCCCCTCCCTTGGGTATAATGAAACGGCCATTACACTATCATCACCAATGTTAACAGCCATCATATCAAGAATATATTTTCTAGATGTTGCAAAAGCAAAATCACGGACGTTCTCTGCAATAAATTTCCAAGTTTTTTTGTCTTTAGAAAAAGATTTTTCAGTTATTTCAGCTTCATCTTGAGTAACAATTAAAATAGGCTTGTCAAATGACTTTTTAGCTTGATTAAACCTTTTAATCATTTCCTTTGAATAAACTTCTTTTCTGTTAATCAATTCACCTGTTGCTTCCATTATATGATCTGCAGGAACAGTTATATTAACCTCGTAATTTCCAAAAGGGAGAGCGAATTCACCATCACCCCAAAATTGATAGTTTTGCCAACCCTCAACTTCATCATAAACACACATTCTGGGAAAAAATTGAGCAATTGTATAAGCTCTATTATTATCACTTGGAAAAGTCTCATAACCAGATCTTCCTCTGTCTTCGAGGCGATTATTTATATTGTAATCCCATTTAATTTTAAATGAAAAACTTTCTCCATTTTTTATTGGATTTGGAAGATCAATACGCATCATTGTTTGATTAATAAAATAGTTAAGAGGTTTATTATCTAATCCTCTTACATAATCAATATTAAATCCTCCATCAAATGGTTCTTTTAAAAAATCATCATCAAAATCATCTGGAATATAAGCTGGTTCAATAAACTTACTACTGTCTCTTACTAGACTTGGTGAGTCTTTTGATCTTACATTTTGATCTAATTGTACCCATAAATAGTCTAAATGATCTGGTGAATTATTAGTATATGTTACTGTTTCATCGCCATAAATCTTTTTATTCAAATCATCTAACTCGATATTAATTTTATAATCTGCCTGTTGTTGATAATATGCAGGGCCTGGTGCTCCAGATGCAGTTCGAAACATATTTGGAGAAGAAAACTCTTGATTAAGCTGTCTAAACTTATTAGTGTTAATTTTTTCAGTTTGTTTTATCTGAGAAAAAATATCTCCGGAAAAAAGCATAAAAGTTAAAGCTATTGGAAAAATATATTTATTCATATCAGTTAGTAAAATACAAATTTATAAAAACTAATTATCAAAACTAAAACTATCTGTTGGATTATATTTGTCTTGAATAAAGCTTTTTCTAAAATCACCTTTTCTAATTAAGATTATATTTTTTTGGTTTGGAAATAGATTAAATAATATTGAATTTTTTATTAAGATATTATCTTCTTCTAATTCATTATTTATTTCCATGTATAAATTAATTTGATCTCTTTTTTTCTCAAATCCTAAATAATTAATATTAATTGTTTCACTATTAATTCTTAACTGAAAATTTTGCTCTAGATAAGTCTGATAAAGGTTTGTTAAATAGTCATAATCTTGCTTATAATCAATTGTTTTTGAGTCTATTTCAAGAGCTTGTTCAAGATCATCATAAAAAACTTTTAATGTTATTTCAAAAGATTTTGTTTTTAAATCAAAATCAATAAGTGTAGTACTCACATAATACTTATGAGAAATTATTGTAAATAAGGCTAAGCTTAAAAATTTAATTACTAATTGATTCATAAAATTTATCGAGATTTAATAAAATTAATCCATGATTAGAATTTATAAAATCAAATTCTAAGTCATAATTTTCTGCAGCTCCCAGAACAAATTCATAGATTTCCTCTTCTTTTAGACGAAATCTTTCTGTAAAATAGTTTATTCCATAAAATTGAATAATTGATTCAATAGTATTATATCTTTTTTCAAGTCCACGAGCCATTTTAAGCATTTTGTAATAGCCACTAAGTTGTTTATATGCTCCCTCGATATTCAACGGCATTAAGGGTAGAAGTAATACATTCAATAAAACTTGAGCATTATTATCATAAGCTATTTTTTCCTCTCTTTCACCTTTGAAGCCTGGTATACCAACATCATCAAAATTTATTATTTCATTTTTATCAATTTTTTTTATATCAGATATTAAATTTCCTGAAAGATTATATGGTGTTACAGTGACATTTTTTAATTCATTTACTTTTTGATCTAAATAAATTCTTAATGAGTCTGAGTTAATTATATTTTCATTAACAGACATAAAATAATCTTTGATTTGAACAGATCTTATATATAATGAATCATTTAAACGAACACCAATTCTGAAAAAACCATCATTATTAGTAATAGTTGATCCTCCACTAGTTTTATTAATAATAACTATTCCACTTTTTTCTATTTCATCATTTACAATCAAACCATTAAGTTCTTTGATTTCTAAATTTTGAGAGAAAGTTAAAATAGAAACCAAAATCGATATAACAGATAAATTAACTCTTATTGACAATTCGATTAAATTTTTTACTTTGCTTAACCAAGAAATCAATTAACTCAAATTCTTTTTCTTTTTTTAACAAAATTTTAGATGGAAAATTTTCATCACAATAAATCAAGAATTCATTAATTTTATCCTTTTTTATTTCAAGATTTGTGATAAAAAAAACATCATCATAGACCTCTCTTATCAAATCACTTGGATTATAGTTTAAGGATGATCTTTTTTCATTTGTATTTTTATTTAAAGATTTTGAAATAAGCTTGTAAATATTCACAAAGTTTAGACCATCTCTCAACTTACCCTGTTCATTAATTACATTAACAACTCTTGTTGATTTATCATTAGAGTAATCAAACCTCTTGAACTCTTCTTCCTTTAGATTAAGAAATTTTTCTCTATTTTCAGGCGTAATTACTACTTCATCTAAAGCTGTAACCTTTTCATTTACATCGATAACAATTCTATTTTTTTGTAAGATATCTTTTGTAATATTAAGTTCAGAAATTTGATATTGAACAGATGAAAAAAGTAATTTATCATTTAATTTTACTTCAATTTCGAATTCTCCATCATTATTAGTTATGGTTGCATTTTGGGAAGTATTATTTATAACATTAGCTCCGATAACATTGATATTTTTATATAAAACTTTTCCTTTTATCCATGTACGATAATCATTTTGCCCAAAGCATACATAACAAAAAAACATAAAAAATATTATATGATATTTTTTTAAACTCATAGTTAAATATTGAGCGGGAGACCGGGTTCGAACCGGCGACATTCAGCTTGGAAGGCTGACGCTCTACCAACTGAGCTACTCCCGCATTTTAATTTTAACAATTTAAGACTAAATTTGTTACAATTGAATCTAAACATAAAAATAATCAAATCCAATAAGTTACTTAAACTTAGAAGTAAAATTTTGAGAAATAATTTAGATCCATTATTATGTAATTTTCCTGGTGATAATAAGGATTCTTCGATTCATCTAGGTGTTTATATTAATGATGTTTTAATAGGCGGTGTATCTTTAATAAAAAATGAATGTAAACTTATAGAATTACCAAATTCTTATCAATTAAGAGGGTTATTTGTTGAAAAAAAAAATCAAAGAAATGGAATTGGCAAAATAATTATTAATGAAGTTGAATTAATACTTGCTAAAAAAAAAGTTAATTATTTATGGATGAATGCCAGAGTTAAAGCACTTAAGTTTTATTTAAACCTAAATTATATTAAATCTAACATAAGCTTTGATATAAATGAAATTGGTTTACATTACATGTTGTACAAGAAATTATGAGTCAAAGTAAAATCTTTATTTTAATTTTAATTTTTTATTCTTCAAATGCGATGACGCAGGAAATAAGTTTAGATATTCTACAGGGGAAAACTACAAAACATTTAGTTGGAGATAGTATTATGTTAGAAACTGAAACTTTCAAAGCATTTGAAAAAATGAAAAAAGCCGCATTAAAAGATGGAATTAAAATAAAAGTTATTTCTGCATTTAGAGACTTTAATAGACAGACTTTAATTTGGAATTCAAAATTTATAAAATTTACTAATGAATTTAATTTAAAGCCTGAGGATGCTATTAAAGAAATTACAAGATTTTCTACTATACCAGGTACTTCTAGACATCACTGGGGGACTGAGATTGATATTATAGATGAAGAATTTAAAAATGAAAGGGATGCTCTGTTAAGCGAAAAATATGAAAGTGGCGGTATATTTAATAAGTTAAAAAAATGGATGGATTGTAATTCAGAAAAATTTGGTTTTTTTCTAACATATACAAATGATAATCAAAGAAAAGGTTTTGAATATGAACCATGGCATTACAGTTACAAGCCTGTTTCAAAAAAACTTCTTGCAGAATTTAAAAAAAATAATTTATTTAAATTAATTTCAGAGCTTAATATTGAAGGCAAGGAATATTTTAATAAAAAGTTTATTGAAGCTTACATAAATGAAAATATTCTGGATGTAAATGAAAATCTTAAATTATAAATTGATATTATATATTTAAATTTGTTATAATAATTTATTTTGAAACCAAAAAAACAAACTATTCTATTAATTCTTGATGGTTGGGGAATAGCAAAAGATCCTAGATTTTCAGCTGTTAATAAGGCTAATACAATTTACTTCGACAATTTAGTTAAAAGATATCCTAATGCAAAGCTTTTAACCCATGGTGAAAATGTCGGGCTTCCATCAGGTCAAATGGGGAACAGTGAAGTTGGACATATTAATATAGGTGCTGGAAGAGTCGTTTACCAAGAACTGGCTAAAATCAATCGTGAAATTGAGAACAAATCAATTAGTGAAAATAAAAAATTAATCGAAGCATTTAATTATTCAAAAACACACAACAAGAAACTTCATTTCATAGGTCTTTTGTCTGATGGTGGTGTTCACTCACACATCAATCATTTGAAACATTTGTTAAATCTTTCAAAACATAATCAATTAGAAAAAGTCTATATACATGCTTTTACCGACGGAAGAGATGTTGATCCAAAATCTGGAAAAGATCTGATTAATGAATTATTGGATTCAATTAAAAATACAAATGCAAAACTTGCAAGTGTTTGTGGAAGATATTATGCAATGGACCGCGATAAAAGATGGGAAAGAACAAAAAAAGCATATGATCTTATAATTAATGGTATTGGAAAAAAATCAAAAAATATTGAAAAATCAATAATTGAATCTTATGAAAACAATACTACTGATGAATTTATAGAGCCAATTGTTTTGGTAGATGATTCTAACTTGCCAATAGCAAAAATTGATGATAATGATGTTGTTATATTCTTTAATTTCAGAACAGATCGAGGAAGACAACTAACAGAGGCTCTAAGTCAAAAAAATCTGAATGAATTTTCCATGAAAAAATTAGATTTGAAATTTTTAACAATGACTAATTATAATGATAAATATACTAATGTCGATTGTATTTATGAGAATGAAAATTTAACGGAAACGCTTGGTGAAGTGTTGTCAAAAAATAATCTTAAACAAATTAGAGTTGCAGAAACTGAAAAATATCCACATGTTACCTTTTTCTTCAATGGAGGAAAAGAGTCTCCATTTAAGGGCGAAAAAAGAATAATGTGTCCTTCTCCCAAAGTTCCAACATACGATTTAAAACCAGAGATGAGTGCTTTTGATATTAAGGATGCTATAATGCCCGAAATTAATTCAAATTCTGCAGATTTTATTTGTTTAAATTTCGCAAATCCTGATATGGTTGGACACACTGGTGATTTTAATGCTGCTATAAAAGCATGTGAGACAGTAGACAGATGTTTAAAAGAAATTGTAGAATTATCTAAATTAAAAAAATATTCAATTATTATTATTGCTGATCACGGCAATAGCGATATCATGATAAACGAAAATGGTTCACCTAACACTGCTCACACAACCAATCCAGTTCCAATAGTAATTGTAGATTCTGAAATAAATGAAGTAAAAGATGGAATATTGGCAGACATAGCACCTACTATTCTTAGTATCATGGGTATTGATATACCCAAAAAAATGACAGGAAAAATATTAATATGAAAAAATCATTATTGTTTAGTTTTATAATTATTCTATTCTTAGGTTGTAATTATACAAATAAAAAAGATAAAAATGAGATTCACGATGGTGATGAATATGTTGATTTAATTGGTGAATTTAAAAGAGCAGAGCTTGAGAAACATATTTTTTTAAAAGATTCATTCAAGTTAAATTATAATAATTATAAAGTTGACCAAACAATTATAGACAATATAAAGCGTTTATTAAAAAGAGATGTTTCTGTAAAAATAATAATGGGTACTTGGTGTGATGATAGTAGATTGCTGGTTCCTCAATTTTTAAAAGTAATGGACAAAATAAAGTTCAATAAAAAAAAGATTACTTTTATTGGTTTAGATACAGAAAAGAAATCTCCAAATAACCATCATGAAATTTATGAAATAATTAATGTCCCGACATTTATATTTTACAGTAAAGAAAAAGAAATAAATAGAATAGTTGAAATAACCATTGAGTCATTAGAAAAAGATATTTTAAAGATTCTAGGTAACACAGGTTACGAAAATGCTTACTATGGATTCTAAGAGAATAGTAATAAAAACAAAAGAACAAATTGAACTAATTAGAGAAAGTGCATTAATAGTTTCAAAAACATTAGGTGTTATTGCAAATGAAATAAAACCAGGATCAAATTCTTTAAAACTTGACAAGATTGCTGAAGAATTTATAAGAGATAACGGTGGTATACCGGGTTTTTTAGGTATGTATGGCTTTCCGAATACTTTATGTGTCAGTCCAAATCAGGAAGTTGTACATGGTATCCCAAATACAAATCCATTTAAAAATGGTGACGTAATTTCAATTGATTGTGGTGTGCTTAAAAATGATTACTATGGAGATCACGCTTATACTTTTGAAGTAGGCGAAGTCTCAAGTGAAATAAAAAATCTACTTGAAATAACAAAAGAATCTCTGTATGAGGGAATTAGAGAATTTAAGTTAGGTAATAGAGTTGGTGATATAAGCTATGCCATTCAAAATTACAATGAAAGAAATGGGTTTGGTGTTGTAAAAGACTTAGTCGGTCATGGATTAGGAAAAAATTTACATGAAAAACCAGAAATACCAAATTTTGGGAAAAGAGGGAATGGAAAATTATTTACAAATGGGATGGTTTTAGCAATTGAACCAATGATTAATTTAGGGTCTGATAGAGTTTTACATTTAAATGACGGTTGGACAGTCGAAACAGCAGATAAAAAAGCAAGTGCACATTTTGAACATAATGTTGCGCTTATTAATGGAAAAACAAAGCTCCTTTCAACATTTAAATATATATATGAAGCTTTGGGAATTGAGTCTAATGAAGAGGAGGAATTTAAATGAAATCTTTAATTAAAATTTTACTAAATACCCTTCCTAGAACTATTTTAATTAAAATTAGTCTTTTTTTTAAACCACTAATGAACATTTTATTTAGAGGTAAAAAGTTTGTTGATCCGATAAATAATAATTCCTATTCATACTTTCTTCCATATGGATATAATAAACAAAGAAAAAATGCATTATGCCCGGGAACATATTCTCTAGAAAGGCATCGATTATTATGGCTTTACTTAAAACGAGAAACATCTTTTTTTAATCCAGAAAATAAAATACTTCACTTTGCCCCAGAACAATGTTTTCATGAATACTTTAAATCATTTTTTAAAAATTATATAACAACTGATTTGAACTCTCCTATTGTAGATTTTAAAGCAGATATTTGTAATCTTCCATTTAAAAGTAATTTATTTGATTTTGTTTTATGTAATCATGTTCTTGAGCATATATATGATGACAATAAAGCAATGAAAGAAATACACAGAGTTTTAAAAAAAAATGGAACTGCAATTTTACAAGTACCAATCGAAATAAAAAAAAACAAAACACATGAGGGTCATAATATTACTGATCCAAGAATTAGAAATAAACTTTTTGGACAATATGACCACTTAAGGTTGTATGGACTTGATTATTTTGATAAACTAAAAAATATTGGTTTTAAAGTGATAAATGAAGACTACCTGTCAACAATTTCTGAGAATGAAAAAGACAAATATTCTCTTTATAATGCAGGGTTAATTCCAGTATGTATTAAGGTTTAATTAATAATTTTTTAAAACCTGAAGACACATATTCAGTAATATTATTTATTGAATCAACATAAATAATAAAAGATTCTATATCACTATTATTTTCAGTTAATGAAATTGCGTTTTTCAAATTACCAACCATCATTGCCGTTGCAAAAGCATCAGATTTAAAACAACTACTACTAACAACTGAAGCGCTTAATATATTTGTTTGTTGAGACTCTCCGTTAATTGGGTTTAATATGTGAACATATTTCTTCCCAGAGACTGAATCAATTTTATAATTACGATAATTTCCTGATGTTGCTATTGCAGTATTTCTAAGTTTTAATACTTTATAAAATTTATTATTGCTATCTAAATCTGGATTATTAATTGCTATTTTCCAATTATCTCTTTTTGAAAGATTAATACCCCCGGACTTTATTTCACCACCAATATCAATTAAGTAATTTGGAATTCCTTTTGATTCAATATAATTCGATATCACATCTACCGCGTAACCTTTTGCAATTGCATTAAAATCTAATTTAGTTCTTTGGTTTTGTTTTATAAGATTACGATTATCAATTGAAATTTTTTCAAATCCAACTGTATTCATAATCAGAAAAATAGAATCTTTATTTATTATATTTTTTGAGTTATCTGGTCCAAAACCATAATATTCAAGTAATAAACCAATAGTTGGATCAAATAGTCCATTAGTTGTATTATGTAAAATTTTAGATTTATTGTAAACATCAAAAAAAAGATCATCTAATTTTACATCATCTCCATTGTTAAGCTTTGAAATTATGGAAGAACTCTTGTAGGTGGAAAAAGAATTATTAAATGCTTGAAAAATGGAATCAAAGTTTTTTTCTGAAAATAAAACTTCATTTTCAGAAAAAACTTTAATATCATAATATGTTCCAAATGTAAAACCTGTAAAATTTTTGAAAAAAAGCTCTGACTTGCAGGAGCATATCAAAAACAAGAGAAAGATATACTTGTATTTATAGATATTACCCGCCAAAATCATCAAACCTAATATTTTCTGGTGGTACACCGAAATCAAGTGCCATTTTTTCAACTGCAACATTCATTAAGGGTGGACCACAATAATAGACTTCAATATCCTCAGGTGAATCATGATGGTTTAAATAATTATCAATTACAGCTTGATGAATAAACCCTGTAAAACCATCACCTTCTCCGTCTAAAGTTTCTTTAACCTTCCAATTATCTTCCTCTAATGGTTCTGATAATGCAATGTAAAATTTGAAATTAGGATAATCTTTTTCTAAAGCTCGAAAATGATCAACATAAAACAATTCTCTTTTAGACCTTCCACCATACCAAAAATTTACTTTTCTACCACTTTTTATAGTTCTAAATAATTGATATAAATGAGACCTCATTGGTGCCATACCCGCTCCTCCGCCAACATAAAGCATTTCAGCTTCAGATTCATTTATAAAGAATTCACCATAAGGACCTGAAATTGTTACACTATCACCTGGTTTTTTTGAAAAAATATATGATGAGGCAATACCAGGATTAACAGGCATCCAGTTATTTTTATTTCTATCCCAGGGGGGTGTTGCAATTCTAACATTTAACATTATTTCTTTTCCTTCAGCTGGGTATGAGGCCATAGAATATGCTCTTTCAACATCATCATCATTTTTCATTTTTAAATCCCATAATCCAAAATTATCCCATTCTAATTTAAACTTTTCTGGGTCTTCAGGATGTTCTTTGGGATGTGATGTTATATCGATATCACTATAATCAACTTCACATTTTGGTATTTCAATTTGAATATATCCTCCTGCTTTATAGTTCATCTCTTCAGGAATTTCTACAACAAACTCTTTTATAAATGAAGCAACATTATAATTCCTTACAACTTTAGCTTTATATTTCTTAATACCAAATACCTCTTCAGGAACATGAATATTCATGTTTTCTTTTACTTTAACTTGACAACCTAATCTCCAACCATCCTTGATTTCTTTCCTTGAGAAATGAGGTTTTTCTGTAGGAAGAATTTCACCACCACCATCATTAACTATACACCTACATTGAACACAAGTACCTCCACCTCCACATGCAGATGGTAAAAAAACTTTATTATTACCAAGAGTAGTTAACAAAGTACTTCCAGAACTAACTTCAATTTCTTTTTCATCATTAATTAATATTTTAACAGGTCCTGAGGGAAGTAATTTAGATTTTACACCAAGTAACATTGCAACCAAAACATAAATAATAAAAATAAAAATTAATGTACTGACAATTATGTAAGTAAAAACACTCATATATTATAATTTAATTCCCATAAAACTCATGAATCCTAAAGCCATTAAGCCTGTTATTATAAAGGTTATCCCTAAACCTTTAAGTGGGGCAGGCACATTTGAATATGCAATCTTCTCTCGAATTGCCGCAATGGCAACTATAGCTAAAAACCATCCAACACCAGAACCAAAGCCATAAACAGTTGCTTCGGAAACGCCTGAAAAATCTTTGATTTGCATAAAAAGAGAACCACCTAGGATTGCACAATTAACAGCAATTAAGGGAAGAAATATGCCCAAAGAACCATAAAGAGCTGGTGAAAACTTTTCAACAATCATTTCTACAAGTTGAACCATTGACGCAATAACGGCTATAAACATGATTAGACTCAAAAAACTTAGATCCAATTTAGCATATTCTGGGCCAAGCCATTTTAGAGCACCATCTACCAACAAATATTCATAAATGAGATAATTTAATGGAACTGTAATTGTTAACACAAAAATTACAGCTAAACCCATACCTACTCCATTTTTTAAAGTTTTAGATATTGCCAAATACGAGCACATACCTAGAAAATATGCAAAAACCATATTTTCAATAAAAATACTTTTAATAAATAAATTCGCGTAATCTTCTAACATGATTATCCTTTTTCAATTAATTTATTATTTCTTGATCTTTGGATCCATATAATAATGCCTACTGTGATTAATGCCATAGGTGACAATAGCATTAACCCATTATTTTCATAGCCCATTTCATATAAAAAATCTGGTACTACCTTATAGCCCATTAAATTACCAGAACCTAACAGTTCTCTGAAAAAAGCAACTAAAATTAGGATTACACCATAACCAATTGCATTTCCAATACCATCTAAAAATGATTTCCAAACATCATTTCCAAGAGCAAATGCTTCTAATCTTCCCATAACAATACAGTTTGTTACAATTAAACCAATGAATATTGAAAGCTCTTTACTTACATCATATGCGTAAGCTTTTAGAAACTGATCAACCAAAGCAACAAGAGATGATATTACAACTAAAAAAACAATTATTCTTATTCGATTTGGAATTAGATTTCTTAAAACAGAAATGATAACATTACTACAAGCCATTACAAAAATTACAGACATAGTCATAACTATTGCAGGCTTTAATTGAACGGTAATTGCCAAGGCAGAACAAATACCTAAAACTTGGACAGTGATTGGGTTATTATCGTCTAATGGATCAGAAAGTAATTTCTTATTCTTTTTTGAAAAAATAGGTTCACTATTTTTTCCAATAAATAGAAATAAAGGTTTTTTATTTTTTTTCATCTCTTTATAATTGTGCTATTTCAACCTTTTTAAGATAAGGTAAATAATTATTCAACCTTTCAATAATCATGTCAGTAACCCCATCCCCTGTAATAGTCGAGCCAGAAATAGCATCAACCTGGTGATCGTCTTTATCTAAATTTTTGGGATCGTTATTACCCTTTAAAACAGTAACACCTACTAACTTACCCTCAGTATTAAATACTGTTTCATTAACAAAACTCTCTTTAAACCAATCTTTAGTAATCTCAGCACCCAAGCCAGCTGTTTCTCCTTTGTGATCAAATGATACTCCATTTACTGTATTGAAATCCGATCTTAATGAAATATATCCCCAAATTGCATCCCAAAGTCCTGTTCCTCTTAACTCAATTATATAATATTTTTCTGAATCAATCTCAGCAATGTATAAGGGAAAATGTTGATCTTCATAGTCTTTTTTTAATTCCTTAGCCAAATTTAAATCTGAAAAAGGATTGATTGATTCATTTACAGAACCATCAATTTTTAATGCTAATTCACTAGTAATATATTCTTTGTAAGTTTTCTCAGCTTCTTCTCTTGTTACATTAATTCCAACAGTAGATAATATATTTTGCATTTTTTCATTTTTTACATTTTCATCTTGCATTGGTTTAAGAGTTTGTGATGTAAATGCCAAAATAGAGGCAATACCCACTATCATAACTCCAACAAATAAAAAAGTATAAAAATTAGAATCTCTGTCCATTAAGCTGTTTTTAATTGTGTTTTAATTCTCTTTTCTCTTCTTTTAACATTTGATTCTATAATGTAATGATCAATAGTTGGGGCAAATACATTCATCAATAAAATTGCTAACATTACACCTTCGGGGTAAGCTGGATTGAAAACTCTTATTAGAATACATAAAACACCAACTAATAATCCATAAATCCACTTTCCTTTGATAGTCTGAGCAGCAGAAACTGGATCTGTAGCCATAAATACAATTCCAAAAGCAAATCCACCAACAATTAAATGATTTGCCCAATTAAAACTCATTAAAGCATTTGCTCCCCAGAGGTTGAATAGCATCCCAGTAATGGCAGCTCCTATAATACCTCCAAGCATAATCCTCCAACTACCAACTCCTGAGTAAATCAATATAAATGCGCCAATTATAACCATTAAAGTAGAGGTTTCAGCAATTGAGCCCGGAATTGAACCTATAAACATTTCCATTACACTATATTGTCCTGTTGAATTACCAGCTGCAAGCATCCCAAGAATAGTCTCTCCAGAAACACCATCAATATTTGAAGCTTCTGAAACCCAAACTTGATTTCCAGACATGTAAGTTGGATAAGCAAAAAAAGCAAAGGCCCTTGCTGTTAAAGCTGGGTTAAGAATATTCATACCTGTTCCACCAAATGCTTCTTTACCAATTACAACTGCAAAAGCAACTGAAACCCCCACCATCCAAAGCGGAATATCGACGGGCATAATCATTGGAATAAGAAGACCAGTAACAAGATACCCTTCATTTACTTGATGCCCTCTTAATATTGCAAACAGAAATTCAATTGATAATCCAACTATATATGAAACAGCAATCATGGGAATTATCTTGTAAGAACCATGTATTATAGCATCAACAGTGGTAAATGCTTCAGGTGTTTGTGTAAGATATTGATAACCAGTATTATAAATACCATAAAACAATGCTGGTAATAATGCAATAATTACTGTTATCATTACTCTTTTTAAATCAATCGCATCTCTGATGTGAGCACCAGTTTTTGAAGTGTGATTGGGTACAAATAAAAAAGTTTCGAAAGCATCAAAAGCTGGATATAGTTTTTCTAGTTTCTGACCTTTTTCAAATGGCTTTTTTAAATTATCTAAAATATTTCTAATATTCATTTATTGTGTTTCTTTATATAAGTAATCTAGTCCTTCTCTAATTATAGTTTGAGCTTCAATTTTTGAAGATGATGAATAATCAATTAATCCAAAATCTTCCGGTGAAACTTCATAAATACCAAGCTTTTCCATTTTTTCAATATCACCAATCAAACATTCTTTGACTAGTTGCATTGGATATACATCAATTGGAAAAACGCTTTCCATTTCTCCTGTAGCTACAAATGCTCTTTCTTCACCATTCAAATTAGTATCATAATCTTTTGGTCTATCATTAGATAGCCAAGAAAAAGAAGTTTTATAAATACTTGGCACTTTGTTATTTATAAAGGGGATCCAACCAAATAATTTATAATTATTTCCTTCCATCAATACTGATAGATTATTATTATAATATCCCAAAAAACCATCTGAGTTGACCTTATAACCAGATAAAACGTCTCCATTAATAAACCTTAAATTATCTTTTTTTGAAAATTTAACTTGTTTCAATACTGACTTTAATTCACATCCGATACGTGTTTTGAAATACATTGGATTTTCAACTGGTGGACCGGAAACTGCAATGGTTCGATCAGGCTTATATTGACCAGAAGAAATAAAGTCTCCAATAATAATAGCATCTTCAGGCTTAACTATCCAAACAACTTCACCCGAATTAATAGGATTAATATGATGGATTTGGACTCCTACATTTCCTGAGGGATGAGGGCCATCAAAAACTGTAATATTATAATCACTTAATTCATTTATTAAATATGTTTGATGTTTTTTTAAGCCAATATTTATATTTCCCGGGCATAAAATTTCAAGAGCATCAAGACCAGTTTTAAACAAATCTATATTATCTTTCAAAATGAATTCAAAATCAACAGATAGTGGGGCTGAGTCAAAACAAGATATGTGAATAGATTTTGGTTTTGAGTTTGGGTCGGCAATAATATCAAATGGTCTTTGCTTTATAAATGGCCACAATCCACAGCATAACAAATGTTTTTTTAAGTCTGAAGAAGTTGACTGTTTTATATTGACAGCATTATTTTTTATAGAGTCATCTTTACCATCACTCTCAATTATGATATTAAGAATTTTTCGTCTTTCTCCTCTTACTATTTCTTTGATTTTTCCAGAAACAGGTGATACAAAAACTAACTCATCATTAGTTTTAGAATAAAAAATTGGCTCACCTCTTTTAATAATTTCGTTTTCTTTTTTAATGAGTTTTGGAACTATTAAATGAAAATCGCGTAAGTTTAGGGCATAAGTACTTGCTAGAGGAATTTTTTCTATTTTTTTTTCTGCAGTACCTTTAATATTTATGGATAAACCTTTCTTTATCCTGATGTCTCCTGACATAAATAACTTAATACTGCGCAAATGTATTAATTTAATGCCATTAAGTGAAATATTTTTTGTTAATATTACTTAGATTTTACAACAATTTCATATGAGGATATTTGCAACATATTTTTTGATAATTTTTTTGATCATAAATAATTCATTTGGTCAAAAAAAATTGATAAAATCCATTCAATTATTAGATTCAAAAAACAACAATGAAAGAATCATTTTTAGTAGTGATGAAAAAATTACTGTTGTTTTTGATGAACTAAATAATAAAAGCAGAAGTTTCTATTATAAAATTGAACACTTCAATTTTAATTGGGAATTATCAAAAATTAGAAAATCTGAATATTTAGATGGATTTGATAATATTAGGATTACAAATTATTATAAATCTTACAATACATTACAACCTTATATTCACTATCAATTTCAAATTCAAAATAAAAATCTTCAATTAAAAAAAAGTGGAAACTATAAAGTTATAGTTACAGATAGAGAAGGAAGAAATGTTTTCTCAAGAAAATTTATTTTAATAAAAAATTCATTAAATGGTACAATAGAAATATCTAAAATGAGGAATATTAATTTTCAAAACTCTCATCAAAAACTAAAAGTAAATATTCCTTGCAATAATTGTAACTTCAACAATAATACTTTTCAATACAAGTTAATTGTTTTTAAAAACTATAACTTAAACGATTTTCGATTGATTAATCGTCCTACCTTTAAATTGTCAAATAGCTTTATTTATGATAACATTAACTTTACTGGTGGAGTAGAATATTTAAATTTTGACAATTCAAATATTTTAAGTACGAATATTGAAGTTAGTAAAACTTACTCAAGAGATAATTATATCACTGAGCTTAGAATTGATAAAGTTCCTGAAATATATGTCTATGAACCAGACATTAATGGAACATATATAATTAAAAATAATAATAAAAACTGGTTCACAGAATCAGAATATTCAAAAGTAATTTTTTCAATTCAAGCTCAAAACATCAATGATTATCCACTTTACATTGTAGGAAGCTTCAATAATTATGAAAAAAATGAAAATAGCAGATTAAAAAAATTAAAAGATAAATATCAAATTGAATTGTATTTAAAACAAGGTTTTTATAATTATAAGTATTTAATTAAAAAAAATAATATGAATTATGATATTAATAGTTTTTGGCAAACTGAAAACATTTACACTGCAATTCTTTATGAAAAAAAACCTGAGGATAATTATTTTAAAATAAAGGCAATAGCTACTAATAATTCATCAAATATTGTAAATTAGAGTATAAATTTTTATATGAATATTAAATTTACTGATGTCAATAATTTGAAAGGAATAAGAATATCTGTAGATTCATATTTCATTAATAAAAAAAAAATTGGAAAAATAATTAAGTACAAATTCAAAAATATATTAACAGTATACAATAAAGGAAAAAATACAATTCAAATTATTTCAAATCATAAAAAAATATCTGATTTGCATGGCATCAATTATATATCAAAAGTATTTAAAAACAAACCAATTTTAAAACCTGGAAATAAATTAAAGCTTGAGTTAAACTATACCATGAAGACTAGAATAGCTTCTATTTTTGGATACTTTTCAATTATAAGTCTTAATTCATCTAGTAGATTTAAAGCACATATTCCAGTAATTAAATTATTTCCAGCAGAAATTTTGAATTAATGAGCAATATCAAGATTTACAAAGCAAAAAACGAGCCTGTTTTAGGTTATCTAAAAGATTCTATAGAAAGAAAAAAAGTTGAAGAATCTTATAATAAAATGTTCAATTCTAAAATTGATATTCCTTTATATATTGGCAAGAAAACCGTTTTTACAGAAAAAAAGAAAAGTATCATACCCCCTCACGATCATAAAAATATTGTAGGCACTTATTCTCAAGCTAGTAAAGAACATGTTAAACAAGCTATTGATAATTTAATAAAAAATAAAATTATTTGGTCAGAAACTCCATGGAAAAAGAGATGTGAAATTTTTCTTAAAGCAGCTGATTTAATATCTGATAAATATAGATCTAAAATAACCGCAGGTACCATGATTGGACAATCAAAAAATATTTTTCAAGCTGAAATTGATGCTGCTTGCGAATTCATTGATTTTTTGAGATTCAATGTAGCATATCTTACAGAAATTTATAATGAACAACCTCTGAACGGAGAAGGAAAATCAAATGACTTAGAGTATAGAGCATTAGAAGGTTTTGTATATGCTATAACCCCATTTAATTTTACGGCAATTGGTGGAAATCTGTGTGCTAGTGCAGCATTAATGGGAAATGTTGTCCTATGGAAACCTAGTGATAATCAAGTTTATACTGCCAAAATAACAATGGATATTTTCAAAGAAGCGGGGCTGCCTGAGGGAGTAATAAACTTAGTTACTGGTGATCCTGTGATGATATCTGACATTGTATTATCTCATCCAGAATTTTCAGGATTACATTTTACTGGTTCAACCTCAGTTTTTAAAGATTTATGGAAAAAGATTGGTACCAACATAAACCTATACAGAGACTATCCTAGGATTGTTGGTGAGACCGGAGGTAAAGATTTTATTTTTTGTCATCCGACTGCGAATATTAAAACTTCCATAACTGCAATAATTAGAGGTGGTTTTGAATATCAAGGACAAAAATGTTCTGCAGCATCCAGAATTTATATTCCAAAATCTATTTCTAAAGAACTTATTTCTAGTACAGTTGAGCAAATAAAGACTATCAAAATTGGATCCCCTATCGATTTTAACAACTTTATGAATGCTGTAATAAATAAAAACGCTTTCAAAAGAATTTCTAATTATATTGAATATGCCAAATCAAGTGACGATTGTGAGATTTTAATTGGTGGAGGTTACGATGATTCAATTGGCTACTTTATTGAGCCAACAATAATTTTAAGTAAAAATCATCAATTTAAAACAATGAAAGAGGAAATTTTTGGACCAGTTATTACTATCTATGTTTATGATGATAATGAATGGAACCAAATGTTAGATGTCGTTGATAAAACATCAGATTATGCATTAACTGGTGCCTTTATTTCAAATGATGAAGAAAGTATAAAAATTGCTTTAAATAAATTAAGGTATAGTGCAGGTAACTTTTATATTAATGACAAACCATCAGGTGCAGTCGTTGGTCAACAACCTTTTGGTGGCTGTAGAGCATCAGGAACAGATGATAAAGCTGGATCAAAACTGAATTTGCTAAGATGGATTAGTCCAAGATTGGTTAGCAGAACTCATAATCCTCCAACTAGTTACCAATATGATTATATGGATTAGGTACATAAATAATTTTTTTTGAAAGAAAAAATTCTATTTTAATTTTTTCAAATATATCGAACGTCTTATAATCGGTTGCAATTGAGAATTCTTTTTCAACATTCCCTCCCTTTAAGAGAATAAAACCATTTTTCAATTTGTTCTTATTTCTTTTTTTGATCTTATTTGTACAAATTTGTATTATTTTTGGATAAGATGCTACGGCTCTGGAAATTATAAAATCATACTTTTTATCCAAGTCTCTTGCATTTGACCAACTAGTTGTTACATTTTTTAATTTTAATTCTTGAATAATTGAATTTACAATATCAATTTTTTTTTTTTTACTGTCAACCAAATGAAAGTTTACTGAGGGAAATATTATTGACAATGGAATTCCAGGCAAACCTCCACCAGTTCCTAGATCCATAATATCAGAACCATCGATAAAATCAATATATTTTGAGATAGAAATTGAATGAATAATATGATTAATTTCAAAATTTTCAATGTCTTTTCTTGAAACTAAATTTATTTTTTGATTCCATACTTTAATTAAATTATTAAATTTTTCTAACTGTTTTTTTTTTATTGAACTTAGATCAAAAAAAGAATCTATTTTGTTAATCATTTATTTAAAATATATGTACTAAAATAGTCCAATTTAAATATCTTTAGCAAAAAAATTAAATTCATTTTTTAATGGAAAAGTTTCTTACTGATAAAATAAATAATCTCTCTGCTTCAGCAACTTTAGCAATGGCAGCTAAAGCAAGAGAACTTAAAAATAACGGAGTTGATATAATTGGTTTAAGTTTAGGTGAACCAGACTTTAATATACCCGAATTTATAAAAGAGGCTGCTATAGATGCAATTAATGCTAATTATAATTCTTACACGCCAGTAGATGGATATTCTGATTTAAAGGATGCTATTTGTAAAAAATTTGAAAGAGATAATCAACTAAATTATAATCCAAATCAAATTGTTGTTTCAACGGGAGCAAAACAATCAATAGCAAACGTTGTTCAAGCAATGGTTAAGCCAGGAGATGAAGTTATTTTATTAGCGCCCTTTTGGGTTAGTTACTCAGCAATTGTAGAAATGGCCGAGGGAATTCCAGTTGTAATTGAAAGCGGAATAAATGACAATTTTAAAGTTAAAGCCGATAAGATTGAAGATTATATTTCTGCAAAAACCAAAATGATTATTTTAAACTCACCTAATAATCCTAGTGGATCTATGTACTCTGAAGATGAGCTTAGAGCAATAGGAGAAGTTTTATCAAAATATCCTGATATTTTTATTTTGTCAGACGAAATATATGAACACATAAACTATGGTAATCATCACTTTAGCTTTGCATCAATTGATGAAATGTATGAAAGAACTATAACTATTAATGGAGTTGCAAAAGCTTTTGCAATGACTGGCTGGAGAATTGGTTATATAGGTGCTCCAGAATGGATTGCAAAAGCCTGCACAAAGCTTCAAGGTCAAGTAACAAGTGGAGCTAATTGCATAGCTCAAAAAGCTACAATTGCAGCAATTAGTGCTGAAGTAAATGAAATTAAATATATGGTTAAAGAATTTGAATCAAGAAGGGAACTAATAATAAATCTTTTATCTAAAATTGAAGGTATAAAGCTAAATAATCCTGACGGTGCATTTTATATTTTCCCTGATGTTTCATTTTATTTTGGAAAGAAAATTGATGGATTTGAGATCAAAAATTCATCAGATTTTTCAATGTTTTTATTAGAAAAAGCTCATGTTGCTACAGTTACTGGAAGTGCTTTTGGATGCCCTAATAATATTAGAATCAGTTATGCGTCTTCGAAAGAAAATATAATAGAAGCTACAAAAAGGATATATAAAGTTTTATCCTAAATTTTTCTCCAAAAATATGGTGTAAATATTATCAAAAAGGTAAAAAGTTCAAGCCTGCCTACCAACATTAAAAATGAACACCAAAGCTTTGCAAATCCACTAAGATCTCCATAGTTTAAAGATGGACCTAAAGAACCTATAGCTGGGCCAATATTTCCTAAAGACGCAGCCGAGCCACCAATTGCAGACGTAAAATCTAATCCTTGAGTGCTAAGGACACCTGCTCCAACAATAAACAATATGAGGTATAACATAAAAAATGCTAAAATATTTACAATTACTTCTTTTTTAACAACAGAGTGGTTATATCTGAGAGGTAAAACTGCATTTGGATGAAGAGCTTTTTTAAATTCTAAAAATCCATTTTTTATTAAAATTAAATGTCTAGAAACTTTAATGCCCCCAGATGTAGACCCTGAACTGGCACCTAAAAACATTAATCCAAAGAATAACATTGTTAAAAAGGGTGTCCACCCAGCAAAATCCCCAGTTACAAATCCAGTTGTAGTAATTATAGCAACAATTTGAAAAAATGAATGTCTAAAACTTGATTCAAATTTTCCGAATATTTCGGGATGATCAAATTCAGTATTTTTTAGATCTACATTTAAGAATAGTACAAGTGTTGTAATTAAAACAAAAATTATAATAAAACTTATATACCATATGAATTCGGTATTTTTAAATAGTTTTTTAAATTTTCCCAAAATTGCTGAATATATAAGAAGATAGTTCGTTCCTGCTAAAATCATAAAAAAAATAATTATGTATTGAATTTGAGGTATTGAATTCCAATAAGATAAACTATCGTTTTTAGTTGAAAAACCTCCGGTAGCAATATTACTCATAGAGTGGTTTATAGCATCAAAAAAACTCATTCCGGCAAAATTTAGAGCAACTGTTTCAGTAAATGTTAGTCCAACATATATATACCATAATCGCTTTGCAGTAGCGCTTATTCTAGGATGAATCTTATCTCCACTTATTCCGCTTCCAGGAGCCTCAGCAGAAAATAATTGCATACCCCCAATTCCTAATAATGGTAGAATTGCTATAGCTAAAACGATGATACCCATTCCGCCAAGCCAATGAGTCATACTCCTCCAAAAAATTATACTTTTTGGAAGAGACTCGATATCACTAATGATTGTTGATCCTGTAGCTGTATAACCAGACATACTCTCAAAGATCAAATTTGAAAATGATGTTATTGAGTCAGTTAAAAAATATGGAAATATTCCAGAAAAAATCATGGTTAACCAGCCTATTGTCACAATAAAATACCCATCTCGCTTATTAATTTGTCTGATGTTATTTTTATTAAAAAACATAAGAACTAAACCAAATGAAATCAATATAATTGATGAGCTAACAATGTCATTAAATACTCCGTCATTCAAAACTAAGCTGACTCCAGCTGTAATTAACATTGCTCCACCGTTAAAAAGAAGTAAAAGACCTATTATATAAAGAATCAACTTATGGTTAAGCTTTGACATAACTAAAGAAAGAGTTTTTCAACTTTATTAATAGCTTCGTACAGAGAACAAACTAAAATTTTATCTCCCACTTCAATTTGAAAATCACCTAATGCTATTAAACCTTTATCATTCCTAATAACTCCACCAATGGTTGCTGATCTTGGAAAGTTAATATCCTTAATTTTTCTATCAACAACCTTTGAACTTGGTGTAACTAAAAATTCTAAGACTTCAGCATTCATATTATTTAATTTGTTCAGCTCTAAAATGTTCCCCTTTCTAATAAATCTAAATATTTCATTAGCAGCTAGTAATTTCTTGTTTATTAAAGTGTCAACTCCAATAGATTCTGATAATTCAAAATAATCTGAGTCATCAACTAAAGCAATAGTCTTTTTTATATTTTTTGATTTAGCCATAAGACATGACATAATATTTTTTTGAGAATCCCCAGTTGTTGAAATAAAGGCGTCCATTTGATCTAAATTTTCTTCATTTAACTGATCTACTCTTGTGCCATCTAAGTTCAATACTAAAACATTATTTAGAAGATCTGCAATTTTTTCAGCTTTATCATTATTAATTTCGACTAATTTAACTGTGTAACCTTCTTCACTAAGTTCTTTTGCAACTCTAAAACCAACCCTTCCGCCACCTAAAATCATAATATTTTGAAGTTTATCTTTCTTAGCACCTATTAGTTTATATAACTCATCAACCCCCTCGTCATATGTGATGAAATAAACATGATCATCTTCTTTAAATAGTGTATTACCTCTAGGTATTATTGCAGATTGACTACCACTTCTTTCAATCGCAATGGGCATGAATTTTATACCTGGGAAAATCGAAGCTGCTTCTTGTACGGTTTTACCAACAAAAGGAGCATCAACTTGAAGCCTTGCCGCCATCATTTTTAACTTACCTTTTTCAAAATCATGACTGTTAGTAAAAGCAGAGTCATTAACAAGAAGTTTTATCTCATTTGATGCTAATATTTCAGGTGAAATAATTTCATCAATGCCCAGTTTATTAAAATCAATTGATTTTTCTAGTATAAATTCAGGGTTAGTTGTTCTTGCTATTGCTCTTTTTGCACCTAATTGTTTTGAAAGTATACAAGTTAAAAAGTTTATTGCCTCACTTGCTGTTACCCCAATTACTAAGTCACAATCATTTACGTTTGCTTGATCAAGAACTGAAATTGAAGATGAATCGCCATTGACTACATTAATATCAAGATAGTTTTCTCCATCTTTAAGACTAATATCATTGTTGTCAATAAGAGTTATATCATGAGATTCAAAAGATAATAACTTTGATAAGTGCAACCCTACTTCACCAGCCCCAGCAATAATTATTTTCATTAACTAGTTGTTTGAATAAAACAACAAATATAATTGATTTTGGAAACAATAAAATAAAAGCAGTATTGACTATGAGCTTAATTTATACTTTATTAGATTTGAAGTGTGAAGATAAAATTATTTTTTTTGTTTTTTTTTATCATATCAGTCTCTTTTTCACAATTTACAAACCTTCCAAATTTTGATGAAAAAGATTTAGTATTTGGATATTTTATTGGAACAAATCAATATGATTATAAAATCATTTATAATGAAAATCCTGAATATCCCATTTCTGTTGAAAGAGGGAATGGATTAAATGTAGGTTTGATTGGGGAACTAAAGCTAAATAAAAACTTAAGATTAAGTTTTGAGCCTGGATTATACTCAAATTCTAAAAAATTAATTTTTAACGAGAGAAGAAATTTTACAAACTATAATGATACTTTGTGGACAATTAAGTCTAATAATATCCATTTCCCTTTACTAATTAAATACAGTTCTAAACGATTAAATAATTTAAGACCATACCTTAAAGGTGGAATTTCTGCTTCAATAAATCTTTCAGAACTAGAAAGTACGCTAGAGAACAATTCAATAGATAACTTTGAATTTTCAAAATTTAATATTTATTATGAATTATCATTTGGAATAGATTTCTATTTAAGATATTTTAAGTTCTCGCCATCAATCAGAGGAGTTTTTGGTTTAAACAATGAACTTCCAGATAGAGTGCCTAATAACCCTTGGACCGGAAATCTCAAAAAATTACTTTCAAGAGCAGTTTTTATTAATCTGAGTTTTTACTAATCAAGCCTGAGGAAACTTGTAATTATTGAAAAAGATGTTGATAAGTTCAAGCTTTCTGTTTTTACTTCTGAACTAAATTTAGGTATGTTATAATTTTTATTTATAAACTTTAATAAAGCCTTAGAAATTCCATTTGCCTCTGATCCAAAAATCCAGATTCCGATTTTTTTATCATCTGAAAATTTATAAATGGAATTACCTAAGCTAGAAGTACCATAAATGGGCAATTTGGTTAGTCTTAAAAAATTAGCTAAATCGATATAATGAACTTGAACTCTAGAAAGAGAGCCCATTGAAGACTGTACTACTTTTGAATTATAACAGTCAACCGAATTTTTTGAACAAATCAATTGATTGTATCCAAACCAGTCTAGTGTTCTTATAATTGTTCCTAGATTGCCAGGGTCATTAACTGAATCTAAGAGAAAGTATACATTTTTCTTTTCAATAGACTTTTCAATTTGTTTAAAAACTGCAAGATGCATGTTTGGAGATTTAAGAGAACTTATTTGAGATAATTGATTCTCAGAAATTTTAATAACTTCATTTGATGGTTTAAATACTGATGGGTTTATCGAAAATATTTTATACAGTTCATGCTTAGATTTTAAAAATTCATTTATTGATTTTTTACCTTCAACAATAAATAATTTAAATTTATTTCTAATGCTTTTATTGGAAAGAGATTTTATGAATTTTATTTCGTTTTTGGTAACCATTTATTTAGATGTATTTTTGATTATACAATATGATTAAAATTTTTACTAAAATAAAATTAATATTTATACTCTTATTATTTATTAGTAGCTGCTCACTTCAAAAAAAAATATCCGATAAAGATTTCATTTTAGAAAAAACTAATATAAAAATTGATGGAAAATCCATACAAAAAGATTCTTTAAAAAGTATGATTACTTTCAAGGAAAATTCAAAATTTTTAGGTATTCCGGTTAACGCTTTAATATCATCTACTGCTGTAGAAAATCCTGATAGTTTATTTAAAAAATGGATTTCAAATGAGAATAAGGAAAAAAAACTGTTAAATATTTTTTCTAAAAAACAACTAATTCAAATAAATAAATATTTCAACAACTTTAATGACTGGAAAAAAATTAATGGTGAAAAAATAAATCTAATTGATAGTTCTGAAATAAAAAAATCGATAGAAAACATAAATCTTTATTTTAAAAATATTGGATATCTTGAAAATTCTGTTTCATTTAGTATTAATGAAAAATCTTTCAAAAAAGCATCTGTTGACTTAAATGTAGAACAAGGGCCCCAGTATTATATTGGAAAGATTTCTTCAAAAATAGAATCACGAAT
>TARA_B100001093_G_scaffold456117_1_pt1 | contig 33404 bp, 39 predicted proteins | sample TARA_B100001093 | Tara Oceans TARA_B100001093 (sample SAMEA2623116) | marine metagenome | biome: marine biome (ENVO:00000447); feature: surface water layer (ENVO:00002042); material: "saline water (ENVO:00002010), including plankton (ENVO:xxxxxxxx)" | depth 5 m | reverse complement strand
GAACCAACATTATTTGATATGTATAAATATGATAGTTCATCTTGGTACGGTGGATCAAATCCAATGCAAAGAGCTAAGCAGCAAGATGGAAAGTAGTTTAACTACGACTTAAAAGATGTATAAATTATTTTTTCAAATAATTTTACTTAACACGATAGTCTTTAGTCATCAATTCTTTTTGACAACTACTGAAGTGCGCTTGAGCGATAATCAAGAGAATTTAGAAATTACTATCCAAACATTTTCTCATGACGTTGAAGCTTTATTAAAAGCAGCTAATTTTAATTTGGCGAATCTTGGTTCAGATATAGAAGACAATTCTATTGATGATTTTTTAATTGACTATCTTTCTGACAATTTTATTATTCAAGATCATTTTTGGAAATACATTGGCAAGAAAGTAGATGGAGATTTTACCCTATTTTTTCTTGAAATTGAAACATTTAAATCTCCAGCTAATGTTTCAATATTTAATACGGTTTTTATGGACATGTACGAGAAGCAGCAAAATATTATGAATGTTTTTGGGAAAAAAAATATTCAATCAGCTACAATGACTATAGATGATCCAGCATTTAAGTTTGAGCTTTAACAGTTTCTTTATTACCAACATACCATATATACATTCCACCCAACATCATGGCAATGCATAGCAATTGACCCATACTAAGATTAAAAAATATAAATCCTAAATGTGCGTCAGGCTCTCTAAAATATTCAATACAAAAACGAAAGAATCCATATCCAAAGACATATAATCCACTATTGAATCCTAACTTATTATGTTTGTTAAAAAAGTTTATAATAGCATATAAGATAATACCCTCAAATAATGCTTCATATAATTGCGAAGGGTGTCTAAGTGATTGATCTCCAGCATTCGGAAAATACATACCAATATATGATTCAGTGACCCTTCCATAAAGCTCTCCATTGATAAAATTTCCTATTCTACCAAAGAAATAACCTAAAGGTATTGCAGCTGTTAAAAAGTCAGCTAAAACAAATAGATGAAGTTTAACTTTACGACTAAATAGCCAGATTGCAGTAACAACACCAAGTACTCCACCATGGTATGACATTCCAGCTATGCCTGTAAAAATCCAACTACCGTTATAATATTTAAATGGTAAAAGAATTTCTAATGGATTAGAAAAATAGTATTCAAAATTGTAGAAAAATACATACCCAAATCTCGCACCTATAAGCAATCCAATGAAACACCAAGATAATAAGTCTTCAAATTGCTCAAGATTTATCTCATTAAATGAATTATTTTTAATTTGTCGACTGCAAAGAAGGTAGACTATACCAAATGCAACTAAGTACATTGTAGAATACCAATAAATTGTTAAGGGACCTATTGATACAAGAATTGGGTCCATTTTGGAAGGAAGAGTCTGCCACCATGATAAGAAATCCATACCGGAAGATACAAAAAAATACTTTGTAACATAAAAAAAATTATATAACCTCGAACACATATTATGATTTTATCAGGAAAAGAAATTTTAAAAAGAAAAAATAGGGATATTATTATTAACCCATTCAGGGAAGAGCAGGTAAATCCTAATAGTTATAATTTAAGGCTCCATAATGAATTAATGGTGTATGATAAATCGCCTTTAGACATGAAAGAAGATAATACTGCATCTAAGATTGTAATTCCAGAAGAGGGGTTATTGCTTGAAAGTAGAAAATTATACCTGGGAAGAACTATAGAATATACGGAAACACATAATCTTGTTCCTATGCTTGAAGGAAGATCCTCAGTTGGAAGATTAGGACTTTTTGTTCACGTTACTGCTGGATTTGGAGATGTGGGCTTTAAGGGGTACTGGACATTAGAAATTTTTTGTGTTCAACCTATAAAAATTTATCCATCTGTCGAAATTTGTCAAATTTTTTATCATTCTGTTGAGGGAAATGTAGACCCTTACAAAAGTGGAAAGTATCAAGGAAATAAAGATATTCAAACAAGCATGCTTTATAAAGACTTTAAAAAAGATGAATAGATTATTAATCTTTCCTTTTATCGTCTTAATAAAATTCTATCAAACATTAATTTCTCCTTTGTTAGGATCAAACTGTCGTTATCAACCCACTTGTTCGGAATATAGTATTGAGGCATTAAACAGATGGGGCTTATTTAAAGGACTATTTATATCAACCAAGAGAATATTTAAGTGTCATCCCTGGGGTGGAAAAGGATATGATCCTGTTCCAAAAAAAGACTAGCAATGTATGAATTCATAGAAAGCTTAGAAGTATTGCTCAATAATAATTTTACTTACACTATTATATTTATTTTAGGCATGTTTCATGCGTTAGAACCAGGACATGGTAAAACCTTGATCCTGGCATATTTGAGCGGTGGTTCAATTAGAATGATTGGTTCATTAAAAATTATTGGTGGATTAATTTTGACTCATTTTCTTTTATTTTCGTTGATTGCGTTTTTATTGAAAGCTGGAGGTGAATTATTTCCAATTCTTGAATTAATTGGTCCAGTATTAATTATTTGTCTTGGAACATATCTATTTTATAGATCTATTAAAGAAACTAGGCATGAACATGAAGAAGATTGTGATGATCCAATGCACTTTCACTTTAATAATACAAAATTTGCTAGTCCATTTGTAACAGGCATGGTTGCTGGTTTAATTCCATGCCCTTCTGCGATTGCAGTACTTCTTATTGCGGCAAATAAATTTCAACAAGATGATTATACTTTATACTCATCAATTTTTATTTATGTATTAGGTATTGCATTAACATTAATTAGTATCATGACGCTATTTTTGGCATTCAAAGATCAATTTGCAACTAGACTGAATTCAATGAATAATAAGTTTAACACTAACTTGATTGCAGCCATGCTAATAATTTTAGTTGGTATATTATATTTAGCGTTAAATCTTATGGGGGTAGAACATCAGCACTAATCGTGCTTTACAAGCTCAAACTGATCCGCGGTATATCCAAGTTCAATTAAAGAATTAATAATTTTATTATAATCCTCTTCGCTCAAAGATGAAGATCTTCCCATGATCCATCCCATGGTATTTTTTGGATAACCAACCGCCATATATTCATAGTTCTCATCAACATAAACTATTTTAAAAGGAAATTTCATGAATGGCACAAACGGTTTTCTCATTTGGATAGTCCATTCAGCATTGGAGGATTGATTTACAACAGTCCCTTTCTGTTTTATTTGTCTTTGTTTCCCATCTTTAATAGCATTATAGGTTATATCAATGGTGCCATCTTCATTTAATACATAAGTATCTGACGAGTTTATAGCTCCTTTTTCAATCATGTTAGGAACAAGAGCAATAACAAACCATTTACCCATAAATTTCTCTAAATCAACAAATTCAACAGTTTTCATTGTATCAGCTCCTTTGATAAAGCTCATAAAGATTAATAAAATTAACAATAATGTTTTCATACTTATATATTAATCAAAATTTTTATAAAAAGTTTCAGCTTAATTATAAAATGGATTCAAAGCTTTAATAATTGAATCAATTATTGGAAAAATTTCTATCAGTTTGACAAACATTAAATTGATAATAGCAAAACCTGGAATGTTGGTGAGAGCTTTAAATATTAATAAATAAATAAAATAGACAGTTGAAAAATATTGTAATGTTAGTAAAAGAGGAACCCAACCCAAAACACCAATCGATAAAATGAAAATACTTGAAATAATGATATATGATTTATCAAGAATTGATTCAAAATTGTAATTTCTTATGATTTGAAATAACTTATTCATTAAATATCTACACCAATTTTTTTATATAACATGCTTAAAGATACGTAAAGTATAATCATAATTGATATTGATAAAAACATACTAGGCAAAAAAGAAATTCTTTTAAGGAAATAAGGTAGTGTAATAAAGAATGATAATGAAGGCATTATCATTGCAAAAACTCCGTACGAAAAATCAATAATCTTATCTACGTCTTTTGTTTCAAAATATAGCCAAGAAATTGTGATTAGAGATATCATGGGTAATGAAACAATTATTGCTCCAAGTAAAGAATCTTTTTTTCCAATTTCTGAAGCAATAAATATAATAATGGCGGATATTAAAATTTTAAGTATATTGAACATCAAATAAATTATGGAAATAAATAATATATATCTAGGTTTTGCTTTAGCAACATTTGCTGGGCTAAGTACAGGAATTGGAAGCGCTATTGCTCTTTTTACAAGAGCTTCAAACAAAAGATTTTTAGCAATTGCTTTAGGCCTCTCAGCTGGAATAATGATTTATGTTTCATTTATGGAGATGATGCAATTGTCATTTGAATCACTGACGTTAATATATGGAGACAGTTTTGGAAAATTGATTAGCGTAACAGGATTTGTTGTAGGATTATTGCTAATGTTATTAATTGATCAATTATTTGATCATCAATCTATTGCTGATTTTATTGCTAGATCGGAAGATAAGAATGAATCTTCTTTAATTAAAGCGGGTGTATTTTCAGCAATTGCATTAGCTATCCACAATTTTCCAGAAGGATTTGCTACATTTACAGCTACAGTATATGACCCTGCGATAGGATTAACTTTAGCAACAGCAATTGCAGTACATAATATACCTGAAGGTATTGCTGTTTCAGTCCCAATCTATTATGCAACCAAAAGTAAGAAAAAAGCTTTTTATATATCCTTTCTATCAGGATTAGCTGAACCGGTTGGAGCTGTAATTGGATTTTTAATTTTTAGAACTGTCTTTAATGAAGCATTATTCGGAATATCTTTTGCTCTATGCGCTGGAATTATGGTATATGTAGCACTCAATGAGCTACTACCAGTTGCTAAGGACTATGGAGAACCAAGTGATGCTATAATCGGTGTAACAATTGGTATGATTGTTATGGCATTAAGCCTAATTATGATGTATGCTTAATTATAGCTAAGAATTTTAGCACCAGAACCATTTACTCTAAATTCAATAAGATCTGATTCTTCAAGCTTAATATCTTCATCTAATAATGATATTCCTTTTTCCTCAGCTAAGTGTTTTTTCCATTGCTTAGCTTTCGCTTCCGTAAATTCAATTTTAGTAAATTGACCTTTAACAATGACATCATATCCTTTGGAGTCTTGGGGAAAGATAATAACATCATCTTTAACTTTTACTCTTATTAGTAAATCAGAATCAAAATCTTTCAACTCAATCCAACACCCTTTCATAGGACATACATCTACAATTTTACCCTTAATAGTAACATTAGAATCTATATAATTATCAGGATTATTAATAAGGCTGCTAATACCGAGAATATTTTCTGACTCAAAGTTTTCACCTAATTGTAGATTATTTTGAGGTGTGGAACATGAGAATAGAAATATGAGGAGGATCGCTTTTAATGAGCGAAAAAACATTATTTTAATAGACCCGTAATTTCTGGAGAAAGTGGCTTAACAGATTTATCAAAAAATTCTACAAGATTTCCATTTTCATCGATCAAATATTTACAGAAGTTCCATGTAGGTTTTTTTTCATTCCATCCATTTAAATCTTTATTTGTTAGCCATGTATATACTGGACTTTGATTTCTTCCTTTAGTGGTGATTTTTGAAAACATTTGAAACGTCACGCCATAGTTTTTTTCACAAAAATCAGCTATTTGAGAGTCTGATCCTCTTTCTTGATACAAGAAATCATTAGCAGGGAAGCCAAGAACCTCAACATCATTCCCGTAAATATCATTGAGTTTTTGCAACCCTTCATATTGATATGTATAGCCACAACTTGAGGCAGTATTTACAATTAATACTTTTTTACCTTTATATTTATCAAATGAAATTTCTTCTCCATCAATGCTAGTAGCTTTTAAATCGTAAAAGCTTGCAATAGCTTTTGATTTTTTTGAGGTACCGTCTGATTTTTTTGCTGAAAAGCCTACCAGTAAAAACGCAGTACCTACAGTGAAAAAAATTATTATACCAGCAGTGATTGTAAATGTTTTTATCATAATATTGTTTAAATTTGCTAGCGAAAATACTATGTATTTAATTAATAAAGAAGAATTATCTGGAACTGCCCTGTGGATAAAAGATCATTTTGAAGAGATATTCATTTGGTTTTCAGTTGCATGTATTATTATATCAATGTTATTTATATTGAGGTTATATTTAAAACGTCAAAAATGAGATTACTACAAATCATATTAGCTTTATCTTTGTTTTCATGTCAGAGTACTCCGTCAAAAGAAAGTAAGGAAAAAAATTCTGAAACCCCTCAAAGCGTTCAATCAAGTAATCAAGTAACCAATGGGATTGTTTTTAGAGATGCTCAAGGAAAATTTTTGACGGACGCAGAAAAAGATAGTATTGTCCAAAATTTAGAAAGCGTTCAAGCATTAAGAAGATATGACGAAGAAAATAATAATACTGAATATATACTTTTTCAAGACTACGAAGATTTACGTGGATTTATTGGTGATACTGTCATCGCAGATTTAATCGAGGAAAATGAATTAATACGTTCAGGTGGAAGAGGAGCAGTAATAAGTAAAAGAATTAATGATCAATGGTTAGATAAACCTCTCCCTGCAGGGGATTTAAATATGCTAGATGGTTCAATTAAATCATTTGCTGATTTCAATGGTAAAATGTTGGTTGTAAACTTTTGGTACATTAACTGTGGACCTTGTATCGCAGAAATGCCTTTTTTAAATGACTTGGTTGATAAGTATACCAATGAAGATATTCAATTTCTTGCGCTAAGTTTCGACTCAAAAACTGATATTAATAATTTTTTACAGCGTACTGAATTTAAATATGAGCAAGGTTCTATTTCTCGAGAATTCATGTATGATTTTACTCCAGTTTCTCCAGGGCACTTCATTGTGGATCGAGAGGGGATTATTAGAGATATTCTAATTGGAGCACCCAGGGAAACCTCTCTCATTTTTAAGCGCTTGATATCTGTCATTGAAAAAAATAAAAAATAAATTTTATAAAGCTTAATCGATGAGTAAATTTTTGTATGAAAAAGCTATTATCTTTAGTTGTATTTGCTTGCTCAGTTCTAAGCGCGCAAACACATATTGTTCCAGAAGGATATACGGGTTTCACTGTTGCTTTCAAACATAATCAAAATGTAGACTTTTTTGGTGATGGTAAATTTTTAAGAGATAGTTACGGGAATGGTTTAGGTGTCGGTTATATTTATAATGGAACATTTGGTATTGATTTAGAATATGGATATTCATTTTATAATAGAAAAGATGCTTATTCTTTCTTGTCATGTAATTCAAGTGAATCTGTAGCACCTTGTGAAGATCAAAATTTTAATTTTGTGAATAATTTTAGGACAGAAAATCCAGGAGTTGGAGATAAAGGATTTTCTTTTGGTTTGACATACTATGTAAATGAAAATCAAACATTTATAAATAACAATTTACCAGTGAATTTTTCTTTAGGATTTCGTTATGGTAGTACAAGTTATAGTAGCAATTCTCTTAGTTTTTTGAGCCAAGATTTTTATGGAAAATTTTATTCTTTTGAATTTGGTTTATATAAAGAAGTTGAAACTTCAGCGAGTTTTTATATGATTCCTCGATTACAGTTGAATATTACTAATGAAAAAAATATTCACGATTCATTGAATGAAACTAATCGAACAGAATCATTCAGTCTATCTAGTAATTATTTTGAAATAGCACTACCTTTTATCTTGAATGTTACTTCTGCTGGCCAACCGTTTATTGAGCCAAGCATTGCTAATAAGTATGGTTCGACACACCTAGGTTTAAAATTTGGATTTTTATTTTAACTTAACATTGAGGTAAGCTTGTCAAAGGCATTCAATATTAATTCTGATATTTCTTTAGCAAAAACATTACCTTCAAGCTTTTATAGATGTCAATCAACATTTGATAAAATTAGAGATGATATTTTTTTAAAGTCTTGGCAATTCGTTGGTGATAATTCACAAATTAAAATAAATAATTCCTTTTCACCTCAAACACTTTTGGACGGATTTTTAACTGAACCTATTGTTCTTACCCGCGATGATAATAACCAAGTAAACTGCTTAACAAATGTATGTACTCATAGAGGTAATATAGTTGCACAAAGCAATGGAAAGGGTAAGAAATTAATCTGTTGCTATCACGGAAGATCTTTTGATTTAGATGGAAGTTTTAAATCAATGCCCGAATTCGAAAAAACAAAAAATTTTCCATCAAAAAACGACAACTTACATAGTTTTCCTGTTGAAGAGTGGGGCCCTTTTCTTTTTGCTGGTCTTAACCCAGCTTTTAATTTTAAAAATGTATTAGATACTATGAACAAAAGAATTGGGTTTTTACCATTAAATGAATTTTATTTCGATTCAAATCTCTCAAAAGATTATCTAGTACATTGTCACTGGGCATTATATTGTGATAATTATTTAGAAGGGTTCCATATTCCATTTGTACATGAAAGTTTAAATAAGGTTTTAGATTATAGAAATTACGAAACTAAAATTTTTGATCATTGTAACTTGCAAATTGGTTATTCCGATGAAGCAAATGAGGTTTTTATTTTACCAAAAGGGCATATAGATGAGGGAAAATCTATTGCAGCATACTATTTTTGGATCTATCCCAATATGATGTTTAATTTTTATCCATGGGGCTTATCAATCAACATAGTAAAACCATTATCTATCAATAAAACAAAAGTATCTTTTTTAACATATGTTTACGATAGATCTAAGCTTCAAAAAGGAGCTGGTAACGACATAGATAAGGTTGAGCGAGAGGATGAGTTTATTGTTGAAAGTGTAAGCAAAGGAATCCAATCATCTTTTTATAAAGCAGGAAGATATTCCCCTAGTAGAGAGCAAGGAGTACATCACTTCCATCGTCTGCTGGCTCAATCCTTAAATTAAATATTCTTTAATAATTTATAAATTTAATATAGCGCTTAGCTGGGCTATCTGGATTCGAACCAGAATCAGCTGAATTAACAGTTCAGTGCCTTGCCAGTTAGACCATAGCCCAAATTATGTATGAAAGACGGGGGGTGATTATAGGTATAATGTGTAGAATTGAGATATATTTCATGAACCAATCAAGGATTCCCCCGCCTAACTAACTCATATTGACATACTCGAATATATGTAAACTCTTTTTAAAAAATCAAGAAAAACCGACTGGTCGGTTTATTTTTTATAAAAAGCCGCTAAAAATATTATTTTCGGAAATTGAAGCAGCCCGTAGGGGGATCGAACCCCTGTTGCATGGATGAAAACCATGAGTCCTAACCACTAGACGAACGGGCCAAAAACTTAGCAAAATATAGACCTAAGATATTATTTTTACAATAGACTTTCTTTATTTAAGAATTAACGTCTAGAGCGTCAAGCAGTTGACCATTTTCATGCATTTCAACTGTAATGTCACAGCCGCCTAATAATTTACCATTTACAAATAACTGTGGAAAAGTAGGCCATCCAGATAATTCGGCAAGAGCAGGTCTCATTCCTTCGTTAGCTAAAATATTAACATCATGAAAATCGACACCATAATGATTCAAAATGCTCACAACTGTTTTTGAAAAGCCACAAACTGGCATATCCTTGGTTCCTTTCATAAAAAGGACAATATTATTTTCATTAATTATTTTTTTGAAATCTTCTTTGAAATTCATAGTTAAATTTATCAATATATTTTAAAAATAAAAGGGAGTTATTCAATAAATGAGACTTTTTTCATGGAATGTTAATGGAGTAAGAGCAATAGAAAAGAAAGGGTTCTTAACTTGGATGGATAATATTGCTCCTGATATTTTATGTATTCAAGAAACCAAAGCTAATTTTGACCAATTGCCAGATTCTCTTCAAAGTATTGATGGATACCATGGATATTGGCATTCAGGTGTAAGAAAAGGATACAGTGGTGTTGCAACTTTTTGCAAACAAGAGCCTCTTGATGTCCAATATGGACTCGGTATTGAAAAATATGATAGAGAAGGAAGAGTGCTTATTACAGAATTTGAAAACTTTTTACTTTACAATATTTATTTCCCAAATGGACAAAAAGATGAACATAGATTGAAATACAAATTGGATTTTTATGATGATCTTTTGGTTATTCTTAATGAACAGGTTGAATCAGGAATTAATGTAGTTGTAGCTGGTGATTGGAATACTGCACATTTCCCTATTGATCTAGCAAATCCAAAAGCAAATGAGAAAAATTCAGGATTTATGCCAGTTGAAAGAGCTCAATTAGATGAATATGTTGAAAATGGCTATGTTGATACCTTTAGATTATTTCACGATGAACCTGATAGATATTCATGGTGGACATATCGCTTTGGAGCACGTCAACGCAACATTGGATGGAGAATTGACTATTTTTTTGTCAATGAAAGTTTTGTTGAATCAGTTTCAGATGCTGACATTCATGAAGATGTCATGGGGTCTGATCATTGCCCAGTTTCAATAGAACTGATTGATAATTTCTAAAATAGAAAAATGTAAACTAGAGGTATGTCCCACTCTTTCTCCGTTCAAGCTATCTGGAAATTGAAAAACAATTGAATTTTTAATTTCGCCGTCATAAGGATCAAAATCATAATTTTTGAATTGAGAGTCGAACTCTTTTAAGTTTCTCCATTGCACATGCTTGTTGGTAAATCCATTTTCAAATTCATAATCAAGACTATTAATATTTTCAGAACAATTTTTATTAAAAATTGATTCATAGAGTCTTATATAAAAAGGAGTCTTATCTCTTTCATAGTTCACCGGGGTGGCTACAGTATTGAATGTAATTTTTTTATTAAATGGAAAAGATTGATTTGTAAACATTACAACGCTTCCTCCCATGCTATGCCCAACAATTTGCCAATTATCAATTTCTGGGTATTGTACAATGAGATGCTGTAATTCTTCCTCAAAATCTTTTGAAACATTACCAGGACATTCATTCCAATTATATTTATAAAAAAATGTGTTGATATTATTTTCAACAAGATAATTAAATGGCTGCACCCATTCATGATGAATTTCGACCCAATATATTGGATAGAATCCATGTATAGCTACAATCGCAGTAGTACCTTCTCCATTATGAACTATATTCATGCCATCAGGAATTTTTTTCAAATCTTTAAAAGATACATACTTGTCATCTCCATTTGAAAAAGAGAATAAACAAGTAAAAGCAAGAATTGTTGTTAGTGTGCGATTAAACATTATATATTGTCAAAATTGGTAAAATGAATTTAAAAATACAATTAGTAAAAACTAAGGAAGAATACGATGATATTCTTGAGATTAGAAAACAAGTTTTTGTAATAGAGCAAAATGTGCCTGAAAGCATAGAAATCGAATATGAAAGTGTATCATCTCATGTTATTTGTTTTCTAAATGGAGATCCAGTTGGAACAGGTAGGTGGAGAAAGAGTGATTTCGGAATAAAGCTTGAAAGGTTCGCTGTCTTAAAAAAATACAGAGGTCTTGGGATTGGAAAAGAGATTGTTAATTTTATTTTATCTCAAATTTCTTCAAATAAAACCATATATTTACATGCACAGGAAGTAGTGGTAGATTTTTATAAAAAACTCGGATTTAGCGTTTCAGGAAAACAATTTTTTGAAGCAAATATACCTCATTCTAAAATGATTTATAAACGATAATTATGCAAGATTCATCATTAAAAAGATTGTTTAAGTTTGTTTTTGCTCATTGGCCTTTTTTGCTTTTGTCAACAGCAGCAGCATTCTTCTTTGTTATTTTTAATAGCGCATCTATTTGGATTACAGCAACAATGATTAACAATATCTTGATTGATTTTAACGAGATGTTAGTTGAAAATCAAAAGCTGCTAGATTTAAATGAGTTGACGATGAATGATCGTTTAAAGCTATTTTCAAATAGTTTATTACTAAAAGACACTGCAATCAGTACCGTTTCATCTGTATGTGTAGCATTGATAGTTGTTTTTTCTGCAAAAAATATTTTTTTGTATATAAAAAATATCACACTTTCTGTAGTTCAATATAAATTAATTCGAGATTTAAGAAACAAGCTTTACAGCCATTTTCACTATTTATCTTTATCATATTTTAACAGAAACAAATCTGGCGAATTAACAGCTGTATTAGTGAATGATATTGATAATATGAGGAATTCGTTGTCAATAATGTTTCAAAAGTTATTTGTAGAGCCTATTAACATCATTATATTGATGAGCTTACTATTCATTGTAAGTTCAAAATTAGCCTTTATTGCATTATTAATTATACCTATAAGTGGTATAATTATTTTTGGTATATCTCATAGCATCAGAAGAAGATCAAAAAGAAGTCAAGCTCAGTTAGCAGGCATGACATCAATGATTGCCGAAACTATTGGATCAATGAGAATCGTTAAAGCATTTGCAACAAAAGGATTCGAAATCAATAGATTTGCAAAGGAGACGCAAAAGTATTACAGATTGATGCTCCGAAGAGACAAATTGAGATTTGTTTCTTCTCCAGTATCTGAAACGTTTGGTGCTACTATTGCTGCTTTACTGCTTTGGGTGGGAGCAAGAGATGTTTTGGTTGTTGAATCTATTAGTTCAGAAGATTTTTTGAGATTTATTTTAATATTATTTAGTCTTTTCCAACCATTAAAAAATCTTACTAATGTTGTAAATGAGCTTCAAAATGGCCTTGCATCAGCAGACAGAGTGTTTGCGATTATGGATATTAAATCTGATATCCAAGATTCAAATAATGCTAAAAAAATTACAGACTTAGAAAACAATTTATCATTTAAAAAAGTGTCTTTTTCTTATGGAGAAGAAATTGAAAAAGTGCTTGATGATATAAACTTTTCAGTTAAAAAGGGTGAAATTATTGCTTTGGTAGGTCCTAGTGGGGCAGGAAAATCTACATTAGTTGATTTAATTCCAAGATTTTATGATACTGTTGAAGGGTCTATTACTATTGATAGCACAGACATAAAAGAAATTCAGATAAGTTCCTTGCGATCTTTAATGGGTATAGTAACTCAAGAAACATTCCTTTTTGATGATTCTATTAAAGCAAATATTGCATACGGGCTTAATAATCTTTCTGATAAAGAAATTAAAGAAGCTGCGCAGGCTGCTAATGCTCACGATTTTATTGTAAAGCTTCCAAATGGCTATGATACCATAATTGGAGAAAGAGGAGTTTCTTTATCTGGAGGTCAAAAACAAAGAATTGCTATTGCGCGAGCCATAGTAAAAAATCCTCCAATATTGATTCTTGATGAAGCTACATCATCTTTAGATAGTGAGTCTGAAAAACATGTTCAATCTGCAATTGAAAACTTAATGAACCACAGAACGGTGTTTGTTATAGCGCATCGATTGTCTACTGTGCAGAATGCTAGTAAAATCCTTGTCTTAGAAAAAGGTAAGATTATTCAAAAAGGAAAGCATGAAGAGTTAATAAATATTGATGGATTATATAAACAGTTACATAAAATGCAATTTCAAACTTAAATTATAATTAGTAATGGGGAAATTAAAAGAAAGTCTATCAAAAAAAATTCCAGATTGGAGGTATAACTATCGTCAACTTTTAGATCAAAAAGGCGATAAAGTTACCAGCACTGTTACTATAGAAAAAGCATACTCTGGCATGAAAGGCGTTAAGGGTATGGTCTGTGACACATCATCCGTTACTGCAGATGCAGGTTTGCATGTAAGAAGTAGACATATTCTAGATCTCGTTGATTTAAAACCTGAAGAAATTTTACACCTTTTGCTTATTGGTGATGAGCCAAATGCAGAAGAGCTTTTAGATCTTCAAAAAGATCTAAAAGAAAAAAGTGAAGTCCCAGGCTATGTTTGGGACATACTTAATAGTATGCCTACAGATTCTCACCCTATGGCAATGTTTAATACGGCAATTTTGTCAATGCAAAAAGAGAGTAAATTTGCACAAGCGTATGATTTAGTAATTTCCAAGGGCGATTACTGGGAATCAACCTTAGAAGACGGATTGAATATTATTTCAAAATTACCCGCAATTGGTGCTGCTATTTATAGAATTCGTTTTAATAAGGGTGAAAGAATTGAAGCTGGTGATTCAATTGATTGGTCGGAAAGCTTTTTACAAATGATGGGTTTTGATTATTCTGATGATATGTTAAAAATGATGCAACTATATCTTATGCTGCATTGTGATCATGAAGGTGGGAATGTTAGCACCTTTAGTGCACTTACTGTTAATTCTGCATTATCCGATCCATATTATTCATTATCTGCGGGATTAAATGGCTTGGCTGGACCATTACATGGGTTAGCTAATCAAAATAATTTAAAATTTGTTTTAGATATAATTGACTATCATAAAGGTGTCCCTTCCGACGATCAATTAAAGGAATTCTCGTGGGATAGACTAAATTCTGGTAAAGTAATTCCTGGATATGGTCATGCAGTGCTTAGATGTCCAGATCCAAGATTTACTGCATTTATGAACTTTGGTAAGAATCATATAAATGATAGCGATGTTTTTGAAGTAGTTAAAAAGTTATTTGATATTGTTCCAGATGTTTTGAAAGAGCATGGCAAGGCAAGAAACCCCTGGCCAAATGTTGATGCTGCCTCAGGATCGCTTCTCTATCATTATGGAATTAAGGAATTTCAATTTTATACTGTTTTATTTAGTATGTCTAGATCACTTGGTATTGTTTCTCAAATGGTATTAGCTCGCGCAATGGGAATGCCTCTAACAAGACCAAAATCTTTAACGTACGAGGCATTAAAACAGATCTAAATAAAAATGCTCAAAAAAGATAAAGTAAAATTTATTATTGAGCAGCTTGATAAATTTTATCCAACAGTAAATCCGCCGTTAGATCATTCTAATAATTACACATTATTAGTTGCTGTACTATTATCAGCAAATTCAACAGATAAGTCTGTTAATAGTATTACACCGAATCTATTTAATAAGGCAAATTCTCCAGATCAAATGATTCAATTATCCTATGAAGAATTGTATGGCATTATAAAGCCATGCGGTTTAGGACCAGCTAAAGCAAAAAATATTTTAGCTCTTTCAGATATATTAGTTAAAAAATTTCAAGGAGAAGTTCCTAAAAGTTTTTCTGAGCTTGAAAAATTACCTGGCGTTGGCCATAAAACTGCTTCTGTTGTAATGTCTCAAGCTTTTGGATACCCTGCATTTGCTGTTGATACGCATGTACATCGACTGTTGTATAGATGGGGACTTTCTAACGGGAAAAGCGTAATTCAAACAGAACGTGATGGTAAAAGACTTTTTCCAAAAGAAAAATGGAGCAAACTTCATCTTCAAATAATTTTTTACGGAAGAGAATATTGTCCTGCTAGAAATTTTAATCCAAATTTATGTCCAATTACATCTGTTGTTGGAAGAAGAACATTATTTAAATAAATTAATGGCTCTATGAACAAAAAAAATACAACATTTCTTACAAAAGTTTTTTCATTTTGCGCTGCTCATCAGTACGGAAACGATAAGTGGTCAGAAGAAAAAAATTGGGAGGTATTTGGAAAAGATACTAGAGTGCACGGTCACAATTATACCTTGCATATAACCGTAACGGGAGACGTGAATCCTGATTCGGGATTTTTGGTAGATTTAGGGCATTTAAAAAACGTCGTTAAAACTCATGTTGTTGATGTCTTGGATCACTCACATTTTGATAAAGATATTCCTTGGTTCAAGGGGAAACAGCCTTCAACAGAAGTCTTGGTAGTTTTTATATGGGCAGAAATTGTTAAGCGTTTAAAAGGATGTACACTACACAGAATTCGTATTGAAGAAACTCCAACAATTTATACAGACTACTACGGACCAAACGATGAGTGATTTCCAAGAAAGACTTTATTTAATATTTACTGGAATATTTATAGCATCTCTAGTAGCCTGTAATTTGATTTTTCAAAAATTTTTCACCTGGAATTTTTTAGGTCTAAATTTTGAGCTATCTGTAGGCATTATTGCCTACCCAGTTACTTTCTTAGTTACAGACTTAATCTCTGAGCTCTATGGTCAAAAGCGTGCAAATCAAGTTGTAGTTGCTGGTTTTTTTGCCAGTATTTTCACTACCTTACTTGTGATGGTTGCAATGAATGCAACTGCTGTTGAATGGTCTCCAATTGACAGCGAAACTTTTACAAAAGTTTTTGGTCTAACTGGTCCTGCATTTTTTGCATCTATGGTAGCATACCTTACAGCGCAATTAATAGATGTTAGAATATTTCATTTTTGGAAACGTATCACAAAGGGAAAATATTTATGGCTTAGAAATAATGCATCTACTATGTTTTCTCAATTAGTAGATACATCAGTAATTCTGATTATTCTTTGCTCAGCCGGAGTTATTGAGTGGGAGCGTTTTTATAGTTTATGGATGATGGGATGGCTTTTTAAAGTTTTAGTGGCATTAATAGATACACCAATCATTTATTTTGCACTATGGGCATTAAAAGATAAGATAAAACCAGCGAGTTATTTGGGGGAACATTGAAAGACGAAAAACAAAAAACACTAGAAAATAATACAAGAAATCTTCTTGAGCTTCTTGGAGAAGATCCAAATAGAGAAGGATTGATAAATACCCCAAAAAGAGTAGCTAAGGCATGGAAGTTTTTAACTAAGGGCTATACTGAAGATATTGATAAACTAATAAATAATGCAATTTTTGAAGGCGAATCAAAGGATATGGTTATTGTCAAAAATATTGAATTTTATAGTTTATGCGAGCATCACATGATTCCTTTTTATGGTAAAGCTCACATTGGATATATCCCAAATGGAAAAATCATTGGGTTGTCAAAGCTAGCCAGAATTACAGATCTCTTTGCCCAAAGATTACAAGTTCAAGAACGTTTAACAAATCAAATCGCTCAATGCCTTCAGGATGTTTTAAACCCAAGGGGGGTTGCAGTAGTTTTAGAAGGAAAGCATTTTTGCATGCTCAGCAGAGGGGTTCAAAAGCAGAATAGCATTGCTACAAGCAGTTCGATGTTGGGAATATTTAGAGAAAAAGAATCAACACGAAATGAATTTTTAAAACTTATTGAAATGAACAATATTTAGAGAAACTTTGAAAAAGTACCAATTAGTCATAATCGGTGGAGGTCCTGGAGGATATACCGCAGCATTTAGAGCAGCAGAGCTTGGAATGAGAGTGGCTATAGTCGATGATAATGATTTAGGTGGTGTATGTTTAAACTGGGGATGCATACCTACGAAATCACTTTTAAAAAATGCCGAAGTGATGGATTTAATCAATAATGCTAATGATTATGGAATTGAAATTGGTAAACCAAAAATCCATTTTGATAAAATTTTAGATAAAACAATTCAAGCAAGAAAAAGACTTTCAAAAGGATTGCATTTTCAGGTTCGAAAATTAGGTATTGATTTTTTCCCGGGATTAGCGACATTTCTGAATCCATCTTCTGTAGAGGTTGATGGAAATATTCTTGAAGGAGAGAAATTTATTATTGCAACTGGTTCAAAAGCTCGCGAACTACCACATTTGAAAAATTCTTCAAAAGAAGTGATGACTGCAAAAGACATTTTTAACATGAAAAAACTTCCAGATTCAATGACTATAATTGGTGCAGGAGCAATCGGCATTGAATTTGCCTATTTTTTTAATGCTTTTGGTGTGAAGATTACACTAATTGAAGCGCAAGATTTTATTCTTCCAAATGAAGATGAAGAAGTATCACAATGGATGCATAAAGTCTTTAAAAGAAAAAAGATAAATATTCATACTAATGTTATTGCAGATAATATTGAAGATGATCATGTTTTAGTTTCTATTGGAGTCGAGGGAAATTCTTTTGGATTAGGCCTTGATAAAGTTGGTGTAATTTTAGAAGAGAATAACCATATAGCAGTAAATGAGAATGGTCAAACAAATATAGAAAACATTTATGCTATTGGTGATGTTATTGGCCCTCCATGGCTTGCTCATGTTTCTGCAGCCGAAGGACTGTATGTAGCGGAGCATATTGCGAATCTTAATCCAAAGAAAATTGATTATAATTGTATTCCTGCATGTACTTATTCCAAACCCGAGGTAGCTTCAATTGGAATGACAAAACAACAATTAGATAAAAAAAATATTGAATATAAAATTGCTAAATCTTTCTTCAATTCTAATGGAAAAGCTGTTGCAACAGGAGCAACTGATGGTTTCATTAAGATTTATATTGGAACTGATAACTTAATTTTAGGAGCACATATTATTGGTTCAAATGCTACCGAAATGATATCAGAGTTCAGCCTTGCAATGCGTAATCATTTAACAATTGAAGATATTTTGGACGCAATCCATCCTCACCCAACTTTTTCTGAAGCAATCTTTGAAACATTGATGCAATTAAAATAAATGCTTTTCAAAATTCAAGATTTACAACGGCTCAACTATAAAGATACTTTAAAAATTCAACAAGATTTACGTGAAAAGATTGCACTTAATAAATCAGATGATTCATTGATTATTGTTGAGCATGATCATGTTTATACATTAGGGAAAAATGCAAATCCAAATAATATCTTAAATGATAATTGCAGTGTAATACAAACAGACAGAGGAGGAGATGTTACTTATCATGGGCCTGGACAGCTTGTCGTTTACCCGATTTTAAATCTAAAAAAGAAAAATATTGGTGTAAAAAACTATGTTAAAAAAATTGAACAAGTTATACAGCTAACTTTGAATGATTTTAAAATTGACAGTAACATACCATTGAATGAAACAGGAGTTTGGGTAAATAATAAAAAGATCGCAAGTATTGGTATTCATGTTTCTAAAGGAATTACCATGCACGGCCTTGCAATCAATGTTTCTACTGACTTATCGTACTTTGATCATATTATTTCGTGCGGTATTGAAGGTGTCAAAATGACCTCCATAGATAAAGAGCTTGGAAAAAAAATTGCTATGAACGATATTAAAAAGCAATTTGTTAGTAATTTTAATAATATTTTTAACACATGATTGAATCCAGACAACATAAACCAAAAATAAATATATCAACAAATAAGAATTTCAAGGTCGTTAAGAAAATGATTGAGAAAAATTATTTAAATACAGTTTGCGCCGAAGCAAGATGCCCAAATATTTATGAATGTTGGAATAGAAAAACTGCAACATTAATGATTTTGGGAGATATTTGTACAAAAGGATGTGGTTTTTGCTCTGTTAAATCTGGCAGACCGATATGGAATGATCCTTTAGAGCCAATTAGAGTGGCTCAAACGGTTAAAAAAATGGGTTTACGTCATGTTGTAATCACATCAGTAGACCGAGATGATTTAAAAGAAGACTATGGTTCAGCTATTTGGGCTCAAACCATCATAAATACAAAAAAAATGAATCCAAAATGTACTGTTGAAGTTTTAACACCAGATTTTATGGGTAATAAAAATGCAATTAGGACAGTTTTAGAAGCAGAGCCAGATATTTTTAGTCATAATATTGAGTGTATTGAAAGAATTAGTAAGAAGGTTCGGCCTCAAGCTGATTGGAAAAGATCCCTGAGCGTACTGAATGATTCGATAAATTTTGGTTTAAGAACAAAGACAGGATTGATGGTTGGCTTTGGAGAGACAAAAGAAGAAGTAAGAGAAACGATGAAGCAGATTGTAGATTTAGGAGTTCAGATTTTTACCATAGGTCAATATTTACAGCCGACCAAAAAACATCTAAAAGTTCAAGAATATGTCGATAAAGATAGATTTGATGAATATAAAGATTATGGACTTTCAATTGGCTTTAAAGTTGTTGAATCAGGGCCATTAGTTCGTAGCTCTTATCATGCAGATGAACAAGCAAGAATGATTTTTAATAATGGTTAGAAAAGCAATAATATTTGTTGTAATCTTATTTTTTTGCGGTTTTATTTCGTTTATCTCTATTAATGGTACGGATAATTTTTATGGTAGAAGTCAGGTTGCAAATATTACGTATAAACTTCCAGAGAGATGGGTTGCAAGTACTTCAGAAAAACAATTTAGATTATTAGAAATTTCTTTAGAGCGTTCTAGCGATTTTAGTGTAATACTTTTCTCTAATATCCAAGGTACAGCTGATCAAAATATTCAGCGATGGGTGAATCAATTCCAAGTTGATGCATCTGCTATTGAAGTCACTAAAGATACATTCGACAGCAAAAATTTAAGTATCGTAGAATTGTATGGAACATATGAAGTACCAAATATGTTAAATAGAAATGCTACAAAAGAATTAAAAGAAAATTACGGACTTTTAGGAGGAGTAGTTGAATTTGGTAATAGTATTTATTTTGTAAAAGCTGTCGGAAATAATGAGGACATTAAGCAAAATAAGGAAAAATTTAATGACTTTGTTAATTCAATATCATTAAAATAGCATACTTTAGTGCCAAATTGGCATAGAAAAATAACTTTTTAATACCGTATACACCTAAAATAAGGAAGGCATAGTTTTTGCAATAATAATAATATGAATATGGATACAACTAAACAATACCCAGTAATGCCGTTAAAAAATACGGTACTTTTTCCGCAGCAAGTAATACCTATTTACGTTGGAAGAGAGAAATCATTAAAACTTATAGAAGACTTACCGTCAGACAATAAATATCTGGTGGTTGTTGCCCAACAAGATGGTTCTATTGAAGATCCAAAAGAATCAGATTTATATTCATACGGAACCCTTGCTTTAGTCCTTAAAACTTTTGATATGCCGGATAATAGTAAATCAGCTATTGTTCAAGGCGTAGAAAGAGTAAAAATTCTGAAATTTAACAAGGGCGAATCTTATTTTATGGCTGATGTAGATAGAATACCAGAATCCATCACTACACCGGACGTTCAAATTGAAGCTTTAGCTAAAAATTTAAAGAACTCTTTTACAGAACTAATTAAAATATCTCCAAATTTAAATGAAGAGCACGCAGGCATGTTATCAAATATTGATAAGCCCTCAAGGTTAGCAGATCGTGCAACTTCACTTCTATCTGTTTCAAATTCAGAAAAACAAGAAGTATTAGAAGAGCTTGATATTAGAAAAAGAGTTGAAAATGCAATTAATCTGCTTCAGAAAGAAATCCAGAGAATTAAGCTAGGAGAAGAAATCCAAACAGAAGTTCAAGATGAGATCTCAAAAACTCAACGTGAGTATTATTTAAGAGAGCAGATGAAAACTATCCAAAAAGAATTAGGGGAAGATAGTCAAACTGTAGAGCTGGATGAATTAAAGCAGAAAATTGATGATGTTAAAATGAGCGAAGAAGCAACTAAAGTTGCAAATAAAGAACTAGATCGGCTTGGAAGAATATCACCACAATCTCCAGAATATTCAGTAGCTAGAACATATTTAGAATGGCTTACCGAATTACCGTGGAGTAAATCAAGCAAAGATAATCTTAATGTTAAAGAAGCTCAAAAAACATTAGATCATGATCATTATGGTTTGCCTAAAGTAAAAGAAAGAGTATTGGAGTATTTAGCTGTCCGTTCTTTAAAAAAGAAAGTTACTAAAGAAGAAACGGTTAGAGGTCCAATCTTGTGTTTTACAGGACCTCCAGGAGTTGGAAAAACATCACTTGGTAAGTCAATTGCTAAATCGATGGGCAGAGAATTTGTGCGAATTTCTTTAGGCGGTGTTAGAGATGAGGCTGAAATAAGAGGGCATAGAAGAACTTATATTGGTGCTTTACCAGGAAGAATTATTCAATCATTAAAGAAAGCTAAAACAAATAATCCTGTATTTATGCTTGATGAAATTGATAAGCTTGGTTCAGATTTTAGAGGAGATCCATCATCAGCAATGCTTGAAGTGTTAGATCCAGAGCAAAATCATGCATTCAGCGATCATTACCTTGAAGTGGACTTTGATTTAAGTAAAGTAATGTTTATTGCGACTGCGAATTATCCAGATAATATTCCACCTGCATTATACGACAGAATGGAGATGATAGATTTTAGAGGGTATATTGACGACGAAAAAGTAAAAATTGCACAAAAGCATTTAATACCCAAACAAATTAAAGAAAATGGATTAACTCCTAAACAGATTAAGTTTAATGAAACTGGAATTAAAGAAATCATTTCGTCTTACACTCGTGAATCTGGAGTTAGAAGCTTAGAAAGAGAAATTTCAAATGTACTAAGAAAAGTAGCAGTAGATGTAGTAAATAAAAAACTTAAAGCTGCAAGCATAACAAAGAAATCTGTAAATGCATATTTAGGTATTCCTAGATTTCAGTCTGATTTAGCAGAGAGAACAACTAAGCCAGGCGTAGTTACAGGAATGGCATGGACTGCAGCGGGTGGAGATATTCTATTTATTGAATCAAGTAAAATGAAAGGTAAAGGATTGCTAACTTTAACTGGACAGCTTGGAGATGTTATGAAAGAATCAGCATCTGCCGCATTTACCTATGTTAAATCGCATACAGATATTTTAGGACTAAGTGAAGATTTCGCTGAAAAAATGGACATTCATGTTCATTGCCCCGCTGGAGCTATCCCGAAAGATGGGCCTTCGGCTGGAGTCGGAATGTTTACATCATTAGTATCTTTAATTACAGATACACCAGTAAAAAGCAAGCTTGCTATGACTGGAGAGATAACACTTAGAGGTAATGTTTTAGCAATTGGGGGAGTTAAGGAAAAAGTTACTGCAGCTCACAGGGCAGGAATAAAAACCATTATTTTGCCTCATGCTAATAAGCGAGATCTTGAGGAGATTCCCGATCATATAGCTAAAGATTTATCATTCCATTTTGCTAAAGAAGTGATGGATGTAATTGACGTAGCAATACCAAATCTTAAAAAATAAATTCAAAATATAATCTGATATCAAAAAGGCTACCGGTTAGGTAGCCTTTTAATTTTGTTTAAATTATAAAGCTATTTTTCCTCAATTAATATCGCCTTGAATTTAGTATCTCCAATATTTTTAGCTTTATGCACCTGTCCTTGAAGCGGTCTACCAACTTGACCTGTTTTAATCTCTACTTCACTAACAGAACCATCTTCTGTTGTCATTTCTAACATCCCACCTTGAATGGCATACCAAGTCATTGGATAGTGACCATGAAAATCATCAGATTCACCTGGCTCATGTTCTACTTCAATAACTTTAATATTCTCATCTTCAAATAAAACACGATAAACATCTGGTGAGACTAATTCTGGACTTAATTCAGCAGATACTGAAGCAGATTCTTCTGATGTAGCTGTAAATGCTATGACGCTTAAAATCCCAAGTAAAATCAATGGTTGATAAGGTATCTCAGGACTAAAACCTCTAATCTTATTTAAAATTACAAAGATAATTGTTGTGACTAGTCCAATTCCAATTGCACATAATATAACACTCATTGCACCTTGTTCTAATCCTCGAGACATAAATGCAATTAATGCTATCGAAAGAACCAATCCTCCTAAAGCTGCTCTTATTGCAGCAGCAGGATTAACTGCTTCTTTATGTAAATCTCCCATTGCATTTTCATTAAATTTTTTAGGTAATAAAAATTTAAATAAACCCAATAAAGTTAATGTTGCTGCAATTATAGTTAATGCTAAAGTTGATTCCATTTTCCCTCCTTAAAATATTTATTATTTATTATCAAATATACAAAATAAACGTCTTTAAGTAACGAGAGCAAAAAAATATTCAAATTTTTTGGAATTTCTTGTATTGTGGTTTAACTTGTCGCTCGGGCGATTAGCTCAGCTGGTCAGAGCGCCTGCTTTACACGCAGGACGTCGGGAGTTCGAATCTCTCATCGCCCACACTATCGTAGAAGTCATTTGACGACGACAAACAATGAGGACTACTTAGGTGTAGTCCTTCTTGTATCAAACATACCTTAAAAACGACATTAGACGACAAAAAATAGGACTACAAATAGGACTACACTTTCTAATTATAAACTGCGCCCAATCAAAAATGGAATTTTCAACCTAAATATCTAAACCTAAACAAGATATCGAGTGGGGTAGGGTAGTATTATATTTTGTAAATATGTTTTCAGGCAACTATTATAATATCTAACTGATCTGCTGTTAAATCGAAATTTTCAATCTACATCCCAAATAATGTGAAGTGAAAAATTATATCTAATTGTATTGTAAATTTTTAATAGATTTATTAGTGGAGTTTATTAAAAATATTTTTCGATCAAAACTATATTGTACTATAATCGTATTAAAAGTTATTTTATTGGGATTATTTTCTTCCGACTATATTGACTATCTTTTTAAGCCATTTGTTAATCTGTTTGTAGATAGTGGATTTAGCATTAATGTATGGTCTCTTTATTTCAATGATATCATTTATCCGAACGATGCATTTCCATATCCAGCCATGATGCTTTATCTGTTTTCAGTTCCCAGCTTTTTACTTTCTATAATGTTGGGAAGTCTATATGATTTCAACATATTATTTAATCAAGAATTAAGTCAATCAAGTTTTCTTATTTCTAATTTAATTTTTAAACTACCTCTATTCATATCTGACTTAGCTATCTTATTTGTTCTATTAAAGTTTTTTCCCCTAAAGAAGCAAACAATTGGATTAATATATTTTTTAAATCCAATTATTATTTATTCTACTTATTTACATTCTCAACTTGATATAATACCAATATCACTTTTATTTTTATCTGTTTATTTTATATCTCTTTCTAAAAATATTTATGCTTCAATTGTATTTGGTATCGCATTATCAATGAAGCTTAATTTGTTAATTTGTATACCCTTAGTATTTATTTATTATTATAAAAAGAGTCTATATCAATCTTTAATGTTTCTTCTAATAATTAATGCTACTTTTATTTTTATCAATACCCCTTTTCTTTTTTCAGAAAGTTTTCAAAATCTAGTACTCTTTAATAGTAAACAATCCCTTCTTTTCAGTTTATACTTAACAATTGGAAATTTAAAACTTTATATTCCAGTGTTATTTTTTTCATTAGTATACTTACATCTTTTCAGTCAGAAGAAAATAAACATTGATTTATTGATCGCTTATATAGCTATCATTTTTACTTTTGCGATATTCTTTATTACCCCTTCACCTGGCTGGTATGTATGGATGATTCCATTTCTTTGCACTGCAGTTTTAAAAAGTGAAATTCCAGGTGCTAAGATAAACTTTCTAGGATTCAACCTTATGTATTTTTTTTATTTCTTACTTTTACATACTGGAATAGATAGTCATAATAATGGAGAGGTAATTAAAGTTTATCAAAATTTAATTTTCTTTCAAAACTATCCTGTGAGCATTTATTTAGAAAATATTTTTCTGAGAGATATTTATTACTCTTTAATGTTAGCTATGCTTTTGTACATAATATTTCAGTTTTATCAGTTTGGTATAAAAAGTAATTATATATACTCTAGTCAAAACTTGGCAATAGGAGTTGCTGGAGATAGCGGTTCAGGTAAGACTCGCTTTCTTGATTTAATGGGTAATATCCTTGGCCAAAAAAGCCTTCGATTGGAAAGCGATGGTGAGCATAAATGGGAAAGAGGTGATAGTAAATGGAACAAAATAACTCATTTAAACCCGAAGGCAAATTATATTCATAATTTATCAAGAAATATTATTCAATTAAAGAAAAATGAACCGATTAAAATGAAGACTTATGACCATGAAAAAGGGAAATTAAGTGATTTGAGTACTTTTAATCCAAAGGAATTTATTTTTGTATCAGGACTCCATCCTTTTTATTTACCAAGTTTAAGAGATATTTTAGATATAAAAGTTTTTATAGATACAAATGAAAATCTTAGACATTTTTGGAAGATTAAAAGAGATTCTATCGAAAGATCTAAAAGTATTAATGAGGTAAAGCAGTCAATCAATGCAAGGGAGAATGATTTTTATAAATATATTGAACCGCAAAAAGATTTTGCAGACATAATTATTCAATATTTCAATAAATCTTTAGATAATGAAGAGACTATTGAAAATGAATCTGATATAATGCTAAGGTTAAAAATTATAATTGATGCAAATATAGATGTTGAAAATATACTATATGATTTAAAATTAGACTATGAATGGGACTATAATGAAGATTTAAAAACACAGTACATTATTTTGAATGAAGAGCCTACAATAAATTTTAATAATTTTGCCCAAGAAAAAATATTAAACTTAAAAGACATAATTTATAGTGAATATAATTTTCGAGATGGATATGATGGATTTATCCAGTTTATTTTATTAAAGGCTATAGCAGAAAAACTAAAGGATAAAATTTAAAATGAAATTCAAAGGTATCTTACTTGATTTAGATGATACATTATATTTTTATGAAGAAGCTCATAGAGCTGCTATTAGTTCTGTAAAGTCTTTTTTGAAACACGAAAATTTAATTAAAAGAAATTTTGATAAAACTTATCTTGAATCAAGAAAATATATTAATGAAAAGTTATTCGGCACAGCAGCATCTCATAATAGATTATTATATTTCCAAATATTTTGCGAAAAAAATACTATCAATCCATTTCTCTATGCACCTATTCTCTATGATCTCTATTGGGATGCATTTTTAAAAAATATGCTCTTAAGAAAAAATATTTTACCATTTCTAGATTTTTGTTTTCAAGAAGGTATCAAAGTATGTATAGTGACAGATCTTACTGCGCACATTCAGTATAGAAAAATTAAGAGATTAAAACTAGCAAGTAAAATCAATTATATAGTTACAAGTGAGGAGGCAGGAGTTGAAAAACCAGATGCAAAAATATTTGAATTAGCCATTAATAAATTAAATTTAAAATTTAATGAAGTTTGTATGATTGGAGATAATTTCGAAAAAGATATTGTTGGAGCAAATGCATTAGGCATTAGAACATTTTGGTTGAATAATAAAAACTCTTTTAATAACCTTTTTGAGGATACTTTCATTTTTAATGATTTTAATAATCTAATTGAGGTGTTCAGTGAATGAATTAGATCAATTTATATCACTTTCGAAATATGCCGGAGAAAGATTTGATATGATTCAGGCAGGTGGTGGTAATACTTCAGTTAAAATATCAGATAAAAAAATGATTATAAAAGCATCGGGTTGTACTCTAAGCTCAATTAATAAGAATTTTGGGTATGTTGAAGTAAATCAAAAAATAATACTTAATATGTTATCAGATGATAATTTTAAAAAAATTCTTATAAAAAAAGAAAGAGAAGAAAAAGGTAGTGATATTGTTAAACTCTCGCAGAAAGATAAAAATAAAAGAGCTTCAATAGAAACTACTTTGCACTCTTTAACTTATAAATATACTCTTCATACTCATCCAATAGCTGTTAATATGATTTGCAATCAACGTGAATGGAAAAAAGTTTTAGAAAGAATTTTCTCCCAAAAAGATATAATGATGGTTAATTATAAGACTCCAGGTGTTGATTTAGCGCTAGAGATAGGTAAAAAAATTTTAGAAAAGAAAAATACTCCCAAAATAATTTTTTTGCAAAATCATGGCCTGATTATTCACTCTGATAACTATCAAGAGGTTTTTCAATTAAATGAGCTTGTTCTTTCAAAGCTAGAAAAGTTTTTGGGATTAAATTTTGACAGATATAAAATGACAAATTTTATATCATCCGAGATAAATCAAGCTTTCAATTCTGAACTGGTATCATATTTAGTTGAAGATTCATTTCTTACAACTCAACTGCAAAAAAATAAAGAATTATTTTTTAAATATCCTTTCTGCCCCGATTCCTTTGTCTTTTGCGGTGAATCAGCATTGGAAATAAGTAAAAATACTGTAAGTAAAGATATTGCATCATACAAAAATCGTTTTATTGAACATCCAAAAGTTATTATTTTTGATAATTTATTATTTCTTCTTGGAGCAGATATACCCAAAATTCGAATGGTTGAAGATGTACTAAAATTTAATATTATGATTTTAAAAAATAACAACAAGTACGTTGCTCTCAAAAAAGATGAAATATCATATTTATCTAATTGGGAAGCAGAAGCATTTAGAAAAAACTTAAAAAATTAATGCATATTATTATACCAATGTCCGGAACTGGAAACCGATTTGTAGAAAAGGGCTATAAAACCCCAAAACCTCTTATTGAAGTAGATGGTAAACCAATTATTGAGCATGTATGCGACCTTTTTCCTAATGAAAATAATTTTACATTTATTTGTAATTCAGAGCATTTAAAGCACACAAAAATGCGCAAAATATTATTAGATATTAAACCATCAGCAAATATTATTGAAATTGAACCTCATAAATTGGGACCGGTATATGCAGTATCAAAAGCCTTTGCTACTATCGATGATGAAGAGGAGGTTATTGTAAACTATTGTGATTTTGGTACATATTGGAACTATAATCAATTTTTATGTGATACTCGTAAAAGAAATGCTGATGGGGCGATTGCAGCTTACAAAGGATTTCATCCTCACATGCTAGGAGATACAAACTATGCATTTATGAGAGAAGAAAACCAATGGATGTTAGAAATTCAAGAAAAAAAACCCTTTACAGAAAATAGATTAAATGAATATGCTTCGAATGGCACATATTATTTTAAAAAAGGAATTTTTGTTAAGAAGTATTTTTCTAAGCTTATAGATATCAATCATGACCTAAATGGTGAATATTATGTAAGCTTAATTTATAATTTAATGAAAAAGGATAATTTAAATATTTCAATTTACGAAATCCAACACATGCTTCAATGGGGAACACCTGAAGATTTAGAACACTATAATTTTTGGTCTGAATATTTTAGACACATAATTTTAAAAAAAAATTATTCAAGTATTCACGTAGATACAATTAACTTAATTCCTCTGGCTGGGGAAGGGTCAAGATTTCTACAAGAAAACTATTCTAGCCCAAAGCCTTTACTTGATGTTAATGGTTACCCCATGATTTGTCAGGCTGCATCTTCCTTGCCATTATCTCAAAAAAATATATTTGTTGCTTTAAAAGATCACAATATTAGATATGATCTAAAAAGTAAAATAAAAAACTATTTTAAAAACTGTGAAGTAATCGAAATTGATAAAACTACTTCTGGTCAAGCAATTACTTGTAGTATAGGTCTTAAAAATATAGATGACTCATTATCATTAAATATTGGAGCATGCGATAATTCTATGATTTTTGATTCTGAAAAATATTCTAAAGAAATTTCTGATCATTCTGTAGATGCATTAATATTTACTTTTAAAAATCATATTTCGAGTAATAAAAATCCGCATATGTATGGATGGGTTGAAACAGAAAAAGATATTGCAAAAAAAGTTTCTGTTAAAAAGGCAATATCATCAACTCCAAAGAATGACCATGTAATAGTAGGAGCATTTTATTTTCGAAAAATATCTTTTTTTAATAGAGCTTTAGATCATTTAATAAATGAGGATATTAAAGTAAATAACGAATTTTATGTTGATTCAGTCTTACAGGTGATGATTGATATGGGATATAAAGTTAAAGTTCTTGAAGTTGAAAAATATATAGGTTGGGGAACTCCTGATGACTATGAAACTTTTCTTTACTGGCAAAGTTATTTTCACAAATCTTTATTTCATCCATATAATATTGATTTAGATAGAAATATTAATATTGAAAAAAGGGAAGAACTTAGAAAAAGCTTCTACGAAATAAAAAGTAATGATTAAAAAACAACTCCCAAGATTTATAATAGTAGGAATATTTGCTGTTTTAATTGATTATTTCTTTTATACTTTATTATCAAATATGGTAATCGTTAATATTGCAAAAGCAATATCATTTATTTTAGGTGCTTCTTTTGCATTTATTTTCAACAAGTTATGGACATTTAGTAAAAGAGCTTTTCTTTACAAGGAAATATTTAAATTTACAATTGTTTACTCATCCTCATTAATAGTAAATGTCTGCACAAATCAATTTATTTTACTGCAATCGGGAAGCATTATCTTCGCTTTTCTTATTGCTACCCTATCAAGTGCTACGATTAATTTTTTATGTCAAAAATATTTTGTTTTTAATGAAAGAAAATAATACATACTGGGTTTGGGCTCAGTTTACAAAAGAAGACGCTGACAAGATTAAATTCTTTCAAGATAAAATTAGATATAATTTAAATGGACCAATTTTTGAACCTCATCTCACTCTTTCTGGTCCAATTTTCTCAAACGATTTAGAAGGAATTTGTGATAAACTAAGATTGATAGTTAAGTATTTTTCTTATCTTGAATTAGAAACGAGTGGAATTAATCTCGAGCAAAGTGAATATCAAGGATTTTATATAGATATTATTTTAAATAATAGATTAAAAGCACTAAAAGATAATATTGATTTTTCTCTTAATATTAAGAATTCTATATATCATCCGCACATAAGCTTACATTATGGTGATAGCCCTACTTTAGTTAAGAAAAAAGTGCTAAGTTTATTAAAATTCAGAGACACTATTTTCAAAGTAGATAGAGTTAGTGTTGCTGATGTTGATGAATTGAATAATAAATGGAATGTAATTCATTCGATAAAACTTTAATAGTCCAAGGAATATATTATGCAAATTTTTATCGTTCTTATTATTTTTATAAATGACTTACTTCAGTCATTGATCTCAGGTGGAAGATGGGATTTAAATGAGCAGATTGCAGTTGGAATCAATCTTTTTAATAATCTGCCAACTTTTTCAAATGGAGCCAATGATTTATTTCAAGTATCTTCTCCATATTTTCCTGGTATAGGCATTATTGCTGGAGCACTTAATTTTTTAATAGCTGATATTTATTATCTCAACCAGATAATGATTTTTTTAGCATCAATAATTGGTTTATTTCTATTATTAATGATAAGTAAAATTACAGATATTTTATATCCTCAAATATCTAAATCTCATAAATATTTTGTTATTATTCTCATTTATCTTTTTAATCTTCAATACTATTCTGCTTATATGATGGAATTTAAACCCGATTCCATTTTACTTATATTTATTTTAGGTATTTTCTTCATACTAAATAGTGCTAAACCCAAAAAATCCATTTATTTTATTCTACCAATTTTGCTTTTTGTAGCATCTTTTTTAAAGCAAAGTGCTTTCATTGCATACATATTTACTGTTACACATATTTTTTTTACAAAAACTTTATCAAAATCAATTAAGTCAGTACTCATTTTTTTGAGTATTTTTACTGGTTTTTTATCTTTAATTATAATGAATAATATAGAAAATTTATTTTTTTATACAGTTGAAGTAATGGGAGAGCATGACTTTCTACCATTAATTGATTTTACCAAGTATTTCATTAAATCTTTTTATAAAAATATTATTGTCATGATAGGTTTAATGTTGTTTCTATATAAATCTTTCATATATAAAAATACATTTTTTGAGAAAATTACCAATGTTAGAGTATCATATTATTTTTTATCATTGGTTTGGTTTCTATTTTCATTGTTGTCAATGGCAAAAGTTGGTGGAAACGAGGGAAATTTTGAAGCTGGAGTAATTTTATTAATTCCAATGGTTTTAAATGGTTATAGCTACTTTTTTACTGATTTAGTAAAAAATATTAATACTAAACATTTTAGTTTTTTTTATGTTGTTGTAGTAACTGTCAGTTTATTAAATATTTATGAAAAATCTGTTTTGTTGAAAGATAAATATATTGATGATAAAAATATTATACATTACTTAAAAACAAATTACAAAAACTCAATATCTTTCACTGATGGCAATACCTTTATTCTTGCAAGAAGTGCAGATCTTAATATTATTACTTCAGCAGAAACCATAAATCATTTCAGTCAAAAAAGAGCTTTTGACTTTACTAGTCTCAAAACAGCATTAAAAGAAAGAAAATTTGAACTTATTTTTCTTTCTCAAGATTTATCATATCTCAGCGATACAGAAATAAATCAACTGATATTTGAAAATTATGAGCTAATAATTTTTGAAGATAATCTTATTAAAATACCACAAAATATAAATTTAAAATCTAACCTTATTGATACTAGAAATTTTTTATTATTTAAAAGAAAAGAATATGAAAAAAAAACTAGTTGAACTATCAGTAATACTTCCGTGTTATAATGAATGTAAGAATATTCCAATCATCGTAGAAAGATTTAGTGAATTGATTAATAAAAATCAATCTATTGAAGTTATAATGGTGAACAATGGTTCAAATGACGATTCCAAAAAAATTCTTAATAAATTAGCTAAGTATAATCATTTTTTGAAAGTTATAAATTTAAAAAAAAACTTAGGGTACGGAGGAGGAATTCACAGAGGTCTCATTGAGGCCAGTGGAAATATTTTATCATATACTCACTCAGATTTACAAACAAATCCTAATGACATTTTAAGAGGATATGAAATTTTAAAAAAACAAAAAAATGAAAATGTATTTTTAAAAGGCTTGAGATTGAAAAGACCATTATTCGACCAATTTTTCACAGTTGGTATGTCGATCTTTGAATCTCTCTACCTAGGTAAATTTTTATGGGATATTAATGCACAGCCAAATATTTTTCCGAAATCCTTATTAAGTGAAATAAAAGAATTCCCAAAAGATTTTTCATTTGATTTATTTCTCTTTTATATTGCAAGAGTTAGAGGATATAAAGTAATTAGATTCAATGTTGATTTTCCAAAAAGAATTCATGGACAATCATCATGGAATAAAGGTATAAAATCAAAAATAAAGTTTATAAAAAGAACTATTCGTTTTACTATTGATTTAAATAAATTGATTAAATGAAATATATTGCACATAGAATAAATACCGTAGATGATCTATCTAAAGTTCCAAAGGAATTTGGTATAGAAGTAGACTTGAGAGATAATGATAATGATATAATAATTCAGCACGATCCATTTGAACAGGGAGAAAATTTTAAAACATTCTTAAAATACTACGATCATGACTTCATTGTATTAAATATTAAGACGGATGGTATTGAATTTAGAGTATTAGACTTATTAAAGCTTCATGGTATTACTAACTACTTTTTTTTAGACGTAGCATTCCCAAGCATTATCAAGCTAATTAAATTCGGTGAAAAAAATATAGCATTACGATTTTCTGAATTTGAGTCTTTGGAAAATATTAAAATAATAGGTAAGAAAGTAAATTGGGTTTGGGCTGATTGCTTTACAAAAATTCCATTTAATAAAAAATTTTACGATGTTGTAAAAGATTACAATTTGAAGGTTTGCTTTGTTTCACCTGAACTTCAGAGTCAAGAAGAAAAAATTAATCAGTACATTAATATAATAAACAGAGAAAATTTTATTATTGATGCAGTATGTACTAAAAGACATAATATTAGTAAATGGAAAAAACTAAAAACACTCAAATTTACATCAAATCGCTATTGATGTTATGAACAATCATCCAAGTTCT
>TARA_B100001093_G_scaffold444114_2_pt1 | contig 33761 bp, 64 predicted proteins | sample TARA_B100001093 | Tara Oceans TARA_B100001093 (sample SAMEA2623116) | marine metagenome | biome: marine biome (ENVO:00000447); feature: surface water layer (ENVO:00002042); material: "saline water (ENVO:00002010), including plankton (ENVO:xxxxxxxx)" | depth 5 m | reverse complement strand
TGGCTCACAGGAACCACCTTCGCCACCTCCTGGTACACCCATGGTCTTGCCAGTTCGTATCTCGAAGGAGCCAACTTCCTCACAGCGGCGGTAAGCACACCTGCTGACGCCATGGGTCATTCACTAATGCTGCTGTGGGGACCTGAAGCACAAGGTAGCTTTGTACGTTGGGTACAACTTGGTGGCCTGTGGAACTTTGTAGCACTGCACGGCGCATTTGCTTTGATTGGTTTCATGCTTCGGCAATTTGAAATCAGTCGTTTAGTAGGCATACGTCCGTACAATGCTATTGCGTTTTCTGGGCCAATTGCTGTTTTTGTCAGTGTGTTTCTCATTTACCCACTCGGACAAAGCAGTTGGTTCTTTGCACCATCGTTTGGTGTTGCTGCGATATTCCGCTTCTTACTCTTCCTACAGGGTTTCCATAACTGGACGCTCAACCCGTTCCATATGATGGGAGTAGCAGGCATTCTTGGAGGTGCTCTGCTTTGTGCCATTCATGGAGCAACTGTAGAGAACACATTGTTTGAAGATGGAGAACAATCAAATACATTTAAAGCGTTCGAACCAACGCAAGAAGAAGAGACTTACTCGATGGTTACAGCTAATCGTTTCTGGTCTCAGATCTTTGGTGTGGCTTTTAGTAACAAGCGCTGGCTTCACTTTTTTATGCTGTTTGTACCTGTTATGGGTCTTTGGGTATCTAGCATTGGTATTATTGGCCTTGCCCTTAATCTCCGTGCTTACGACTTTGTTTCCCAAGAGCTTCGAGCAGCTGAAGACCCCGAGTTCGAAACGTTCTACACGAAGAACGTACTACTCAACGAAGGATTGAGAGCTTGGCTTGCACCAGCAGACCAGCCTCACGAGAATTTTATTTTTCCAGAAGAAGTTCTTCCAAGAGGCAATGCTTTGTAATTTAAAAATTCATTGTTATAGTAACCTGTTAAACTAAATAGTAAAAGTGTAGATTATTACAAATGTCTTTACCTCAGGAAGAGCCTAGAAACGAGATGCCTGGGTACGAACGATTTATGAAAAATCAATATTTACAAAACAAACGTAAGGAAGGAGAACGTACACACATATATACTGGGCCGCCTCCTGGAATTGATCGTGACGGTCGCTCTGTAGTTTCTCCTAGTCACACATACGGTGACCGCGTTGCGAATGGAATGAACAAATATGGTTCAGGTTATTCCCCAGCAAGTCCTGCTAGTCCAATGTCTCCCATTGAAGATGGTAGACGTTATGAACCTATTGAAGAAATCGGAGTTGGCCCTAACGGCAGCTCTAAACCCATTGAAGATGGCGACAGACGTGATGACCCTGAAAACCGCTCTTATCCCCAAAAAGGTGGAGGTCAATACGCAGCTGGAAATCGACCTTCTCAAACGCCTGCAAGAGGTGGCCAAGGTTATGTTCCTAGAAAGTCTTCTTATAAAAGCAGAAGTAACTCTAAGCAGCGTATGGCTGGAGAAGTCTTTAATTGAGATTTAATTAATTGAAGCAATGGTTGGTTTCTATTATTCGATAGCATTAATATTATTGCCATGTTTAATTGTTGCAATAGGATTATATTTCACAAAATTATAAAATGACAAAACTACACACAACCGATTTGCTTTTAATTCGCAAAATCATTGTGTTTTATATGACACATCACATGTCAGCTAAAAATCCTCAATATAAAGACATTGAACAAATTCTTGATAAAATAACTTATAGCATCGATAAGTAAATTGAGCAATGTTAGAAGCTACAATACCTATAGCAATAGCTGTTGTGACAGGTTTGGCTGCTCTAACTAATCGATTGCATGGACGTATCCATGAACTCGACAAACGTGTCGATGAAGTTGAGCTTCGAGTTGCCGAGCAATATGTCAGTAAAGCTGACTTGAGTGAGATGATGGGCCGTGTTGAACAACATATGGTCCGTATTGAAAATAAACTCGATAAACTCACATTTGATCGTCGTTAATTGTTACAATAATTTACAGTTGTCTATTATTCCAATGACTACAATTACAGAGGATCGTGGAATTCAAAATATCTACGCCAAAGAACCAACTATGTATACACAGGAGATTACCGTGACTCACAATGAAAAAGCTGAAATGCTCAATGGACGTTTTGCAATGATCGGCATTATTGCTGCACTTGGTGCATATGCATTGACCGGACAAATTATTCCCGGCATCTGGTGATTGCTTTGCTTTCACTAACTATTTTGTAAGGTTTAGATACCCCATTGCCGGCTAACGCCGGCTATATTATTTGTATGCCCGTGATGGGCTTGAAGTTTATATCTAACAACTAGATGAACATATCGCATGATCAGCTCAAAGAGTTGACTGAGGTAATTGAAGACACAATTGAATACTTCTGTGATCAAGAACAGGTGTCTGGCGAGCTTGCTTGGACATGCATTGAAGCTCTTGCTGCTGCAAAACTCACTGAAATGAGTGGGATTCTGGCCTCAGCATGAACATAAAAAATAAGACGAACTACGTAGCTGAAGGCTGCATGCAGTTCATTAAATCTCTTACGTATAACCATTATGCGGACGAACTAGAGGTTCTTGAACGTGTAGCCGAGCTTTGCCTTGAAAAAGCAGGACGCCTAAAAAGCATTGATCCTGAACGCAACAAATAACTGAATAATGCCGGCTAACGCCGGCTACTTGATATAGCGCCTACGGGCAACTGTAAACCTAACTCTGTATACAAATGACTATTGTTTCTACTGCCAATCTGACCACTGATGCTGCATCTATCGTCGCTGAGATTGGTGGCGGATCTGCACCTCAAGTTGACATCATGATCGGTGTTGGCTTAGTTAAAGATAGTGAGGCAGTCTTCTTCCAATACTTGGGTGATGACAGCACACAAGCACTCGTACGTGACAACGGTAAGCCAGTGACTCGCATTGGACCCGTGCGCATTACGGGCCTGACTATTGCTGAAGATGTTTATAAAGATTCTGGCTTCGATGGTACCAAAATCAATCTCTTTGCTGAGACACAGTCTGGTCGTACTGTCATGATTACATCTGGTCTGACCACTATCTGGTCTCAGTGTTTGATCACTGGGTTGATGGGTCTAGCTGATGCTCAACAGCTTGATTGCCTTGTTGCAATTGATAGCTGGAAAGGCGATTCAAAAATGCGCCCTTGCTTTGCCTGCATTCGCAACAACGGCAACAAAGTCACTAGTGATGAGACTTACGCATTGCTAGCAGACGCACGATCTAACAAAGACAACGCAGCTAAGCAAAAAATTATGCGTGACTCTATTGCCATCATCAATGAGTCATTGACTGGAATTCCAGCAATCGTTGAAGACGTCACTGTAGCTGTAGAAACGGAAGAATTCTGATAATGAATGCTGTTTCACAGCTAAGAGCTACACGGCGGTATATCACCGCCTTTCTTCTCAACGTTGATTTAAAAGCATCAGAAATGACAGTATCAACTCTGCTGACATTGCTTGATCATCTTTGCGAAAACCCTGACGAGTTCAAACAACTAACTAATCATGCCCGAACCAAATGAAATCGCTGACTGGGATGCAATCGATGTCGTTTGCTTGTGTCACGCAGGACTGGCCCAAGACTCACCGAACCCTTCTAGGTTCTATCTCAATCAAATACTCAACCTTATGTTTGGCTACCTCTCTATTGAAGGTAGAAAAGAAGTTGAAGAGTACTTGGCTGAAAAGAAATATCTACCACCACTTAAACTCGTTGCTCCAAACGAAACACAAGCCAATGAAGCTGCCCAGATCATAGTTAATGACTGATTACACAGTTAAATATATTGATAAATCAGGCGACTTTCAAGAGTTCAAAACTTCTGGTAAAGACGTGCAGCACGCCATCAACACCGTTATAGAACTCTGTCCTGATTGTCGTCGAGTTACTAGCTGTACACCCTCACCAATGTTTGAAGAATGAAAAGCACTATGGGCGAAATGGAAGCTATTGCAGTTTCCGAACCTTCAATGCGATTTGTTATGCACCCTGAAAAGGGTGAGCTTGTTGATCACCTTTGTTATGACGCTGAGGTTCAGTACAAAACAAAAGACAACGTAGTCCGACTAATTATGTGTTCTAAATTAGACACAGTTGATGTTGGCAATCCTGTTTTGATTACCTATCATTCAGGAATGCGGTGCTATAAGCACAGCCGACACGTTGTAACATCTAATCAAGGCAACTGCATCGGTGGTTTTTATTACACCGATGGAACATCTGCAGAATAATGGCTATGAAACAGTATCACCTTTATGTATTTTCACAAGACGAGTGTGTTCCTTGTGCTCGCCTCAAAGATCACTTCAAAACTCTCACAGCAAATGAGCAAGCAGAGCTGGACATTGTCCCTCTTAAAACACCCTCTGGCCAGCGTACGGCGCTTGCGGAGGAGCTATCGGTGGAACTTACACCAACGCTGGTTGTCGTCCATGAGACGGTCCAATGTGACTTCTCGGAAGAAGACGGCTATGAGTTCTGCGACCTAGAAGAAGAATCAGTAGAGCGCTTTGTTGGTGCTAACAACATCATCGAACATCTACAAGCAACCCTTGATGCATATACATACGCACATCCTGATTGACAATGGATATTAATTTAAGAACGCAAATTTTATCTGCTTTAGTAGCTGAAGCGCGTGGTTCTATTGAAACTGCTCGAATGAACGTAGAAGTTTATTTACATAATCCTGTAGGTATTGGAGAGCATCCAAATGTTATGGCTGCGATTCAAGAGCAACTAGATGTCATTTCCGAACATTCAGAACGTCTCGATGTTCTTACAAAACATTTCGGTACTTGAAAAAAATGACTGATAGCGAACGCGAAGAATTTGTGTATGATTTAGCAAATCATTTCCTCACAAATGTATCAAAGCCTGGTATATTTGCTATGGCAATAGATCGTATTAGCGACATGTTGCTTAAAAAGTCTGACAAAGAACTGTTAGCAATAGCACCTAGCTGTTTGATAGTAGTTCCTAAAAAGACTAAAGACAAACGAAACAAAGCTAGACCAAAAGGTTTCTGATGAACTACACTATTACTGTCGTTACACCTGACAAAACACTCACACTTGAGTGTGCAGAAGATCAGTACATCTTAGATGCTATTGATGATGCAGGGGTTGATATTCCTTACAGCTGCCGTGCAGGTGCATGCTCATCATGCGCTGGCATGATTACTGCTGGAACTATTGACCAGGAAGAGCAGAGCTTCCTTGATGATGATCAGATGGAAGGAGGATTTGCACTGCTGTGCGTGACTTATCCAACCTCTGATGTAACTGTAGAAACACACAAAGAAGAATCACTGTATTAATGAAAATTGATTTAACACGAGAAGAAATGGTTGATCGCCTCATAGAAGAAACCTATGACGGCTGGACCCGAACCTTCTGGAGCTACTTCGAATATTACCAGCAACGTGAATACGCTGATTGGACTACTGAGCAGATTGAACAAGAATACAAAGAATACTTTTCAGATGAGCAAGAAAGCGAATGTAATTGAGGCCAAAGGCACCATTTACAAAGAAAGCGGTAACGGATATTTCAATGTTGAATTAGACGAACCGAAAGAACATAAATGCCTGTGCCGCGCCTCCGGTAAATTAATTACCCGCAAGATCCAATTATTAGTAGGTGATCGTGTCACAGTCGAATTAAGTCCATATGACTTAGACCGTGGCCGTATCACTCTTAGAGATAAATGAACGAAAGAAAATTAAACTGGTATAACTGCATTAGTTTGATGGATTTACAAGTACAAGCGCAAGAATTTCGTCACGCTTATGGTGTCATAAATGACCCACAGCGTCGGAATTTCCAGCTAACATTGATAAATGAAGAACACAGAGAGTTATTAGAAGCTCATCTAAAAGCTCATGATTATGAAGGAGCAGAAGCTGACTGTCTAAAAGAGTTGGCTGATCTTGTTTACGTCTGTTTTCAATACGCTGAGAATCTTGACTGGGACTTGATGGAAGCTCTCCGTCGTGTCCACAAAAGCAATATGTCAAAGCTTGGAGAAGACGGTAAACCTGTCAGAAGAGATGACGGCAAGGTGCTTAAAGGACCTAGCTACAAGCCTCCAGTTCTTAATGACCTAACAAACACAACATTCGATCTAAGTCGCTATGACCACTGAATTCATTGCACGCACCGGTCGTGTCCAATCATGGATCGACGATCCCAACAGCCGTTTACCTGTGAGTTGCACGGTGTTTGTTGTACAAGACTCAATGGAAGGACCAAATGGAATTGAAGCAAGTTGGAGATTTGTCTCGCATGCATTGCGCTATGGAGCAGGAGTTGCTGTCCATCTCAGTAACTTGCGAGGAGCTGGAACGGATAACGGGAAAGGACTCGTGGCAAGTGGCCCGGTTTCATTTGGCAAAATCTATAGCTGCCTTAACGAACAGCTTCGAAGAGGCGGAGTCTATAAAAACGGAGCTGTTGTCCTTCACCTCGACATTAACCACGCAGACATCCTCGAATTTGTGCAGACACCTCGCAACGAACTTCCGTGGGCTAAGCGATGCGTAAATCTGACAACTGAACTCTGGAATGCAGCTGCTGATAGTGTTAAATCAAGCATCCTTGAAGGCATTGCACGTGGTGACATTTGGTTAGCTAAAATCCGTTCAGATCAATATGGTCAGCGTATTTATGCAAATGTCTGCTTAGAAGTCTTTCTGCGCTCTCGTGGCACTTGTTTACTTGAACATATCAACATGGGTGCATGCACTGTTGAAGAGCTGCCTGGAGCGTTTGTCGCTGGCATGGAAGAGCTTATCGATCTGCACGCAAAGACAGGTGTTGAATCTACCGGTGAATATCTGACACAAGAAGAAGATCGTCAAGTCGGACTTGGAATGCTGGGACTAGCCAATCTGCTAGCAATCGAAGGTGTTACCTATGCAGAATTTGGTGAAGCTCTTAATGCGCACCTATATCCAATGGCTGATTACATCGTGACTCCAGCTGCAACTAAAATCGTTAAAGCACTTGCGCAAGGTATTGCTAGTTCAGCCGCTATAGCACGCATGGCCAATATGGACCGTGCTTTTGCTATTGCACCGACTGCATCTTGCTCCTACCGCTACAAAGACCGAGCAGGCTATACAACCGCCCCCGAACTGGCACCACCCATCGGGCGCAACGTTGATAGGGACAGCTCTACGTTTGGTGTCGAAAGCTTTGACTACGGCAATGTTGAAACATCCGAATCTGTTGGTTGGGATGATTACAAAAAAGTAGTAGACGGAGTAATGGAGATGCTGATGCGGACAGGACTCTGTCACGGCTACAGCTTTAATAGCTGGAGTGATGTCGTTACATATGACGAAGATTTTATTCAACGTTGGTTGCGTTCTCCGCAAACCAGCCTGTATTACTCACTCCAAGTCATGCAGAACACACAAGCTAAAGATGATGCCTTAGCTGCCCTTGATGGCAACTTTGGTGACATGTTTGGTTTCGATGATGAGACTGACGAAGAAATTGCTGATCTCTTCAATGGCCCAGCAACCTGTGTTGGTTGCGCTGAGTAAACCCAATCAATAGAACAATGAAAGCAGAATCTCCTTACATTCACTTGCACCAGCGCAAGCGCACCTGGACCCCTGTTCAAGTAACTGCTGGCACACTGCTTGATGGCGGCGAAGAAGTCATTCAACGAGCATTAGCACTACGTTGCCTTGAAATTCCGGTAGGTGACTTTATTAGCGATGCTATGAAAGGTGACTTACCTGATGTAAAGGGGTGCAAGGAACTGCTTCAATCAAATGTAGTAGATGAAGAGAACCATGACATTGCCCTTAATTTTGCTGCTGAAGCCCATGGAGTCTCTCCTCAATTTGAAAAAGAAGCTCAACGCATCTGTAAAGCTTGGCTTGAACTTGATCGACACCCTGTCCTCAAGGCTGTGGTCCTTGAAAGATCCGTCTTTTTCGTACTCCTCCCGATTTTCAGATTCCTTGGTGATACTGGTTTACGAACCACTAGTGCCGACATCAGCAGAGACGAACAGACCCACGTGGCGGCTAACACGCTCGTCTGCGAAGAACTCGGACTTAAGTCAGACAAAGAACTGAACAAATTACGTAGAGCTACCGTAGGCTGGGTTCTCCAGTCACTTAAAGGTGACTCACCTCATAAGCACTTGTCTTCTAACTTTTGGATGGCAAGTTCAGATAGTCTCTACACCCGTGGAAAAGCAGAGAATTTAATTAGTACTCGCGCTTCAAGAATGCCTGCCTTCTTTGAGACTAATAACGTTAATTTACCTCAGTACGCTTGAAACTATACTCAAACATTACATATGCCAACTAAAATTCAAATCATTGAAGAAGGAATCTGTCCTGATACATTTGATGATAAACAAATGCCTTCTGACCTACACATCATTACTTTCACTAAAGATGGTAAGCGTCAGTTTGATGCAGTCCGTGCTTACACAAAAGCTGATATCTTTGATGAATACTACGACAAGTTAGGTAAAGATAACCCTATCCACTCAATTAGTAGTGGACATGGATCTATTAGACCAAATCTATATGGCAAAATCAAAGAAGAAAAGTGATTACGTAGCGCAGCTACTTCTATTAACCTCAGGCTATGCGTCACAGCTGACTGTTAAACAATTACGACAACTACTCTCTAAATATCAACCTTAATATAAACCTCTATCGCGACCACGTTGTTGAGCAGCTTTCCTTTCCTCTTCACTTAAATCTAACCGAGGAGTAAACCCATAATCCCTCTCAAATGACGCCGCTCTTTCTTTAGCTTCTGAACGATTAGCGAACTCTTTTTTATACTCTGTATGTTTCCTTGCTTGTGCTGCTAGTTCTCTTGGATCATCACCTTCTTTCCCATGGTTAGGGTCGATTGCCATCCTTTTTTCATACGTAAGTGGATTAGGTCCATTGGCTCCATAAGTTACAGTCTTGTCATCCCAATGCCGGTCTTTAGTTTTAGTTTTTTCTATATACTTTCTTGCCATTCCAGTGTTGTCATAGCCAAGATGTTTTTTACTAAGTTCTGCGTGTGCATCCATACCTAGATTTGATTTTCCAGTTGATGCTTTCATCTCAGTAACTGCTGCCTGATAATTATCCATTTCCTTACGTGGATCCTGGTCAGCCCGCGACCTTCCACCCATTGTTGATCCACTGCGGCTGGCTTTACCAAACGCTCTATTCCGTTCCTCGTCAGTCATCAACGCCATTTGTTTTAACTTCAAACATCTAATATTATTATTGTAATGAATTCAACTAAATTTATTTAATAACTAAACACGCTTAACGACTCCAGTCGTATTTGCCATACTTAAATTTGTACTCATCACTATTTTTCCAAGCATCAATGTTTGATTGACGTTGGTCTCTTGATTTTTGTACATCCTCAGTTGACATCATATCTTGCACGCCTTGGAATCCACCTCTGCTGTAAATTGAGAAATTATTTTTCCAGTTTGTGTATCCTTCGTGACCACCACCATATGCTTTATAGAGGTCACCACCATAATGTGGATCTCTGCTGGGATCTTGATATTCTCCACCATTTCTACTTCTTAATACTTCCAGTTCGTTATAGTCATTACCAGACTCCATCAATGCTTTGACGTGAGGATCATTGACTTTGTCGTACTTGTAACTTTCATTAGTTCGCCTTGCGTTCTTAGCCGCCATTCCATCATAGAAATCTTTTGTACTATCTCTACCTAAATCGCCACTTCCAAATTTTGTGTGCATCTCTTTAGCATGCCTAGCAGATGCATGATGTGATGCAGCATTGTCCTTACGCTCTTGCACATAACGCTCGTAAGAAGTAAGCTGTTTAGTGGGAGTAGCTGCTTGTCCTTTAGGTGCAGCTGCGTGGAAGGGCTTATCATAATTAGGAGCTTTAACTGCTGGTTTAGCAGCAGCTCCTACATCATTAGCTTTAGGTGAATGCTCATTGTTTAATGCGTCTGAGTTAGAAGTATTAGTAGTAGCAGCCGAAGGTTGCGATGAAGGTTCTAAAGTTTTAGAAGCTGATCTTTGCGTTTCAAAATCAGATCTATCTTTATAACCTTGAGACCTGGCTTTTGCGTCTTGCCAACTACTTCTACTCCCTCCATGCTGTTCTTTAGCTGCTGTTCTTTGATCTTCAGATAGTTCACTCCATTTAGAATCAAACGACATTTTACCTGTTACTATCTAATAACACTATTGCAATTGTAATGCATAATGCTAATTTAATTTGGATAACTCCTGACGCCGAACAACTTATCGGTAAAATTGCGAGAGTATCCAATCCAAAAAACGAAGATAACCCTGACTGTGAAAAACTTCTCAAATATCTCATTAAGCACAAGCACTGGTCTCCATTTGAAATGGCGTCAATGTGCGTTGAGATACACACAACTCGTGCAATTGCTCCACAAATTCTTAGGCATAGATCGTTCTCCTTTCAAGAGTTTTCTCAAAGGTACGCTATCCCGACAGATACGTTCGCTACAGTATTGCCTGATCTCCGAAGACAGGATGAAAAGAACAGGCAAAATTCAATAGATGACTTGCCTGTAGAAACTCAAGAGTATTATAAGCAGCGTATTGATGATCATTTTCGAGAAGCTGTAAATCTCTATGAGTCACTTCTTCACTCAGGCGTAGCCAAGGAGTGTTCTAGATCCGTGCTTCCTTTAAACACAGTTACTCGTTTATATATGAGTGGAACAATTCGCAGTTGGCTACATTACATAGATTTGCGTGCAGACAACGGTACACAAAAAGAGCATATGCAAATTGCTAGATCTGTTGGCGAAATATTAGACACTAAGTTGCCTACAATATCTCGCGCAATGTGGGGTTAGTGCTTATATTAGAGGCTGACTATGAAACTAAATAATGAATTTCATTGCAGCAACTATTGAACTTAAATCTCTTAGCCCAGATCAAATTACTGCTTACGGGCTTAACTATCGCGGTGCTGACGCTGCTGTGCCCGCTGGTAATAGTAATGGAGAGGTACGATTCCGGCTCCTCTGCTACGACCGAGAAGGTGCAAAGCTGACTGCTTTTACTGAATGGGCTCCAGGCACTAGGGCATTAATTACTGGCAATATTGTTTTTAGTGAAGACCCAAAACAACCTCTTGATCTTATCGTTAGTACTATTGAACCTAACGTTCCACAAGATATGTACTGCAATCAAGTAGTTCTTGGCAACGCTTTCTTTGGATCTGCAGAAATAAAAGAACGTAAAACAGGCCAGCTTGCTGTCAAAATAGGCAGCACATTAGACAACTCAGACGTAACTACTTGGTTATACCTTGAAACACATGAATCTCGCAAGAAAAAACTCAACGATCGTATTCGTAAAGGACGTGCTATCTGCGTTCAAGGCTACCTTCGCGAATATAGGAAAGACGATTCTGATTCTCCCTATCGAGCCATTGTCGCTACTGATTTCACTACTCGAAAAGAGCAGCGGAAATCTCGCAGCAATCCAGCGACGAACGGAACTGCGTCGGGCTATGCGGAAGTTGACCCCACGCCCGATTATTGATGGCCCACGTCTAGTACCGCCATACTGGTATGACCTACCAATATATAAAAAAGCCCATAGGGGCCTAAAAATGAGATAGAAAATTTCGAAGGCCTTTATAAGGTCTTTTTTTATGACTGGTTTTTAGCTATTTTCATATGTAATGCTTGCTCTTGCGGCTGTGCATTGAAAGGTAATACAGATCCGTTGTTTAGCAAACTTTCACCTTTGCAGTAAAGATTCTTACCTTTCAACATGTAATCTCCAGCCATTCGTGTCATTAGTTTCTAGCCCACATTTATTAATTGTATTACTTATATTTGTAAGGTCACTTAAACAATCATATGACCTTACAAGTTCTACCTCCCGAGTTGCTCGGTGAAGGTAAAAAAGACACTATTGAAAAAGCAGAAGCACAACCTTATTGGAAACCTAGTTCACTTAAAGATGGAGAGTCAGAAGAATTTAGATTGCTTGGATGCTACGAAACAGGACACGCAATCGTTGGTTGGCAATACGCTAGCGAGGCCAGGGGTAAAGACGGCGAGCTCCGTTTTAATGGCTATGTTGTCACTCGCAGTCATCCTGGAACTCCAGACGATCTCGCAAGAGAAACCGACTGGTCAAAACCAGACAGACCAAAAATTGACGGCTCCTACGTCAAGCCTCGACGATTCCTCGCATGGGTTGCAACATCCGCTGCCCGTGGTCGTCTTGAGGTTATGTTCATTGAACAAAAATCTTTGCGTGAACAACTAACTGAAATCCTACAAGAAGATGAAGACTACACATGGACTAAAGAAGGTCTTGCCAATTTTTCGATTAAGATTAGTCGTAAGGGAACTGGCCTGGAAACTTCATACAGCATCTTACCTAAAGTACGGAAAGTACCTGAAAGAATTGCAAAAGAGTGGTCCGATCAAGAGAGCACAATCTGGCTGCCAAATTTCTTTGAAGGAAAAGATCCTTTTGATGGCAAGCAAAGCGACGAGAAAGGTCTACCTGCTGGTGGAGTAGACAAACGTGGCTCAACTGTATTGCCTAAAGCTAAAACTAAAAAAGAAGAACAAGACAATGAAACTGAATTCTAATGATAGATCTCACAATATTTAAAAATGATGTCGGACTGCATGAAGCAACTGCAACTCTGACAGTACCTGCAATCACAGTCAATCGAGCCAAAGCGGAACGAGATGACTTGGAGTATGAACTCCGCCGTGCCTTCGAAGAAATCGTAGGCGAAATCGTTACTAAACAACTTAAAGAAGAATTCTAATGTCAAACGCACTGCAAAATCTCCCACCTGAAATGCAAGCACGACTTGCTCAAATCATGGCTAATGCTCAACAAGGACAACCGCCCACAGTTAATCCTCCGGAGCAACCCGCTGCTCCTCAACCGCCTACAACAAAACCTCCGTCCCTAATGGATCATGTGATCGCATTGCGTCAAGAAGTAAATGCGATGCGTCAAGAAGTAAGTGCCGTTGGTCAAGTTACTGAAGCTGTTGGTAATGCCGTTGGGCAGTTATACGCCATGTTTCAACCGTCAGCCGGGAGCGCTTCTGAAAGCCCGACGTATAGCCAAACGTTTCAGGAATCCGTAGACGACACTGATTATTGATATGAACACACAGAGCAAACCCTTCCGTATCCAGACTCCCGCTGGGTACCGGAAGTACCTCTGTTCTGGGCTTTATCTTCCGTCTGTCACAACAGTGTTGTCTGCGACGGAAAGCGCTAAGTCCAAAGCAGGGTTAAAAACTTGGCAACAAAACAATCCTGGTGCTCTAGAAGCTGCTAGCAAACGTGGCTCAGCTATTCACCTTGGCTGTGAAAATTATCTCCGTGGTCTTGACCCTGGTGTACCGGATGAATATGGAGACTTTTGGAATGGTATTACACAATATCTAGATTGGTTTGATATACTTCATTGGTCAGAGCGTCCTTTGCGTCCTGATTGGTATCATTTGAGATCGGAGGATAAAGAAGTTGCATTTGTTTGGTCTACTGAACATAAATATGCAGGTTGCCCTGACTTAATTGGCGAAATTGGTGGTGTCAAAGTCATTGCTGACTTTAAGACCAGCAACGGACCATACATGAATACATTCCCAGAACGCGGTGACCGTATTGGTTTCGGTGGCTTCAGGAAGTATCAAAAGTGTGCCCAGCAAATGGCAGCTTATCGGCTTGCACTTGCTGAACGTACTGGATTCAAATGTGATGTTGCTTTGATTATTGTTTCAACACCTGAAACAACTCAAGGCATATTCATTGATGGAGATCAAATGAATCTATACGAGTCTCGTTTCCTTAAACGAGCTGAACAATTTCACAAAATAGAGGAGGATAATGAAACTACGGATAGCAGTGAACCGCAATTGCCAGAACAAGGGCAATGCAAGGGAGACAGCTAATGGATGGCTTAACATTAATGAAAGTCTTGCGTGGCTACAAGGATGGGTATCTGCTGGATACGCCTGGTGCTCTACTCACTTTGTCGATCGGTACCGTAGGGCTGATAACGCTCGTGGTAGCAATCTCATTGCTATTGATGTTGATGGAGACACGACATTAGCCAGGTTCTGGACTACCGATACCGCTCGCCAATGGTGTGCTGCTACTTACACCAGCTCTAGCCATACAGAGCAAGAGCATAGATTCCGTGCCATCTTCCCGCTAGCCATACAGCTTGAGTCAACTCAGCAGCATCGTGGTGCTTATTGGCTCATTGTTGATCGCTTGTTAGCTGATTTAGGTATTGAAAAGCTGATCGACAATAGCGGGCAAAAGCCTGAGAGGCTGTGGTTTGGCAATACTAATGCTGAATGGAATGTCAATAAAGAAGCTGAACCTGTTCCGGACTTTCTGCTTAAAGATATTGACTACGAAGAGACAATCAACTTTGTGCATGCAGACGTTACTGACATTGATGTAAAACGATGTCAGTGGCTCCTACGTGAGTTCCTGCGCCCATCTGATGACGGTGAATATGACAGCTACTTCACCCCTGTCATGGCTGCTTGTGCGGGTGTAGGCGAAGTCATATTTGATGATTGGGTTGACTGGGTTCTACGCGGTCATCACGGACACAAAGATGAAAATATTCGTCCATTTAAGTGGAGAGGTCTCGGCAATTATGCCGGTCATACTACACTTTATTCGTTGGCTAAGAAACAAGATTCATCTTGGACTAGCCACTTACCATCACAGTTACGTTTTGGTGCTGCTGGTGGAGCTGCTGGATACACAGAGTTCGACGAGCTGCCGAACTTTGACAACTTATTAGATACATTGCCACTTATGAACACAGATAATGTCATTGAATTTGAGCCACTACCAGATACGGATGTGGTTACAAAAAAGCGCGGTCGCCCCAAACGTTCGTCAGACGATCTAGCCAAAGAGCGAGAAGGAGACGTAGTAAAAGTCCAAGAAATTCTGCATGGACTACGTAAGAACCAGCTTACTGGGGCGATTGAATACACTGATAACACTGGTAAAACAATCGAACTGCAAGGCAACGATCTTGATTTAATGACAACAAAGCTCAGCTGTGAGCATGGTGTCTTTATCCCTGAGATGCGAATTAAAAATGCTATTCAATATGCAGCTGGTAAAAACTCTTACTGCCCTATTCGTCGTTACCTTGACAAGTGTGCCGACCATGCTATTCCTCATGCAGATTGGAATCGTATTGGAGAAGTCTTTCTTGGTAACCCTCACTCGCTAGCCACTTTGGCAATGCAGCGAATGATGATTGGTGCTGTAGCCCGTGCTTACAAACCGGGCTGCTCAATGAGCTGGCTACCAATTCTTGTCGGGGCTCAAGGCGTTGGTAAGTCGATGTTCAGCCGCAGCTTGGTTCCTGACCGTCTGTTCGCTGAAGTCACTACTCCACTTGAGACGCTCATGAAAGAGCAGTATCGACTGCATGTGGCATGGCTACTTGAGTTGCCTGAGATTGATCACTTTTTCAATGCTCGCAACATTGAAAACTTTAAAAATCTCATTACCACTCGCTGTGATGAAGTCCGACGTCCTTACGCAAGCTTGCCAGAACGACTAACACGTCGCTTTGTCATGATCGGTACAACAAACCGTAATCAATTCCTTGTGGATTCCACAGGTAATAGACGGTTTGTTCCTCTTGAAATTGGTGCAGGATTTCTCATACCTTGGAAAAAGCTAACTGAAGAGCGGGACATGCTTTGGGCTGCCGCTGTTCAAGCGTATCGACAAGGTGAAGGCTATGAATTTAATAGTGGTGAGATCGCACAGATTGCTGATTATATTCAAGAGTTTGGCGATCCTGATCCTTGGACTGAAAAAATTGCTTCTTACTGCATTGATAAACCTGAAGTTACCGCTTCAGAAGTTTTAACGAGTGCACTAGATCTTGACCCACGACAGCAAGGTCGTAAGGAATCACGACGTGTTGCTGATGTTCTTCAAACTATGGGTTGGAGACGACAAGTAACACGCAGAAAAGATCCTGTTAGTAAGAAGTCAAAGTCGGTTCGTATCTGGGCACGTCCCAAAGATGATCCTATCTCTGAAGATCACATTTTAAAAGACTTTTGATTACACTTAAGTCAATAGATTATATATTTAAAAATGAAAACATCAGATATCAAAATTGGGCAAAGAGTTATTGTGTCTCCCTTTGGAATGACCGCACTTGTTGTTGGTGATCCTGAGTACTACACACCACGAGCAAAGCTTGTACGCATCAAGTTTGAAAATAGTACTCGTTATGAATACAAACTTAATCATCAACTAACTCTTTGTTCAGATCAATACCCATTTCATGGCGGTGATTACGTGAAACCTGAAGGCAATTTCTAATGAGTGAAGCAAAGCCAAGTAAGAAAAGAGGTGGCCACACGTATGGCCGTAGGCATCTACAGCTGTCTAACACTGCTGAAGAAGGTGAACTGTGCCTGTACTCAGGCCATTCGCTTGGCCGCTTCTCATCGCACTCAATGCGTTTCGACAGTCACGCTGCATGCACTCGATGTGTAGCAGCTGCACGTGAAGGTCGAATGTCATTTGATATTGACCGTCTATTAAAGAAGCATCGTTCTAGAGCTCTTAAATTTTGGAGTCAAGTAGATATAGCTGCACCTGATGAATGCTGGAATTGGAACGGTTGTATTAATCCCAGAACTAAGCAGCCGCAATTTGCTTGGAGGCGCAATGGTATTTCATCGTCAACACAGCATCATCCTCAACGTGTCGCTATGTGGTTTACTTGGGGAGATCTAGGTTTCGCAGGAGTCAAAACTACTTGCGGCAATAAATACTGCTGTAATCCGTTTCATCTTATTCCTCAGCATATCGGCGTCTATGTTGATGATGATAGTTATTTAGAAAGCTTTGAGCTTGCTTGTCAACTACATACACTCAAGATGCAAGTAAGTGAATACATGGTTGAACAAGCCTTGCAAGAGCAGGAAAAGATTGATCAATCGTTAGAAATTGATGCTAGGTCTGCACTGTTGTTTGATCCTGATGCAGGCTTTGGTGAAAAGTTTGAGGCTGTTATGACTGACCTTTTAGAAGGCAGGCATTCAACTCAAATTAAACCAAATGATCCTGGCATGTATCGAGAACCTATTGATAATGGTGAAGATCTAGATGAGCCCACAAAAGATTTTTAAATTAACTAAATTAAAGCAAGAGTCATTTACTTATGTCACGACGTACAGATTTACTTCAACAACTAATTTCTTCTGATAAATTTGGAGATGAAAAAACACAAGAACAAAAGTTTCTTACTGCTACTGCAGAGTTGATTCTCACAGATTTAATTAATATTGCTATGAATGGCCTTCAAGCTAGAGGTGCCGGTACTCTTGTCATTAATCTACAAAATGATTCCACTACATATATGAGTGGATCAGATTTAGAAGCAGACATCCGAACTGCTGAGAATGATGAAAATGCAGAAGAAGTCTTAGATTTTTTACGTAAAACACTCGAAGAGATTGATGAAAATGACTGGACTAAGAACGTTTTAATTACCTTGATTAGTGATGCTGGAACAAGAACATTTGCAATCGAAGCAGGTCGGGGCCAAGAAGAGTTCCGATCGATCGCAGCGGAATTTAGCGAATAAGCTAAAGTCTTCTGGACTTAAGCTTCCTTTATATCCAACCCCTCAGATCATTGATCGAGCCAGGTTGGTAATGGGATCTATTGACTATGATCCAACATCAGATCCTGTTCAACAAGTTTTAGTTGATGCTACATCAGTCTCTAGTATTGAAGTAAATCCTCTACAAGAGCACTGGCATGGCAACGTTTTTGTTGCACCAAAAGGAGCTGTAAGGAATAACCGAATTTGGTTTAACAAAACTGTCTCAGAATATAGAAACAACTATATTGATAGTTTTATATTCTTCACTAGTGCATCAGAAATACTCCGTGCTGCACCTGCCATTTACGACTATCCCTTTTGCATTCCTTTTAAACGTGTAAAACAGCTGCGTGCTACTGGCACTGGTTTTGAATCTGTATCACCAAGCACGTGGAATGTCATTGTCTATGGACCTCCCCTAGATCAAGTCATGTCAAACATTGACAAGATCACTTTGTTCCACAATACTTTTAGAGATATCGGACGTATATGCTTTAACGAATTTGCGGGTGATAGCTGGGCAAAAGACTTGGAATTCTACGAAGAGAACAAGGGTCAAGTCTAATGTCTAAGCATTTAGCAAAGGAATCTCTTTACAATCTACCTTCTGGTAATTCAGTGCATCCTTGCCGTTTAATTATCAGAGATGGCACTTTAATGTGGAAACATGCTCTTCTATATCAAAACACACTTAACATCCCTGCTTCTGAAGCTATTGAAGCGCACATAGTAAAAACTGCTCAGCGCCTTGAAGAACTAAACAGTTGGATTGCTAATTGCGATGAGCCTTGGGAAACACTTGTACCTCAGGCTTGGTACGTGCCAGAAGTTCCTTACCTAAATGAAGGCATCTCACTGTTTTTTAAGCACTCAATCCTGAATGCTGAAGACGTCTATAACGTTATTAAAGACCACACTCAAGAATTTGAAACACTTAAGCTTCTTGATGACAACGGATCTAACTATCTTTACTTCCAACGATGCTAGGCCGGCTAACGCCGGCTATAAGTCAGTTGTCTTCTTTCAAGCTGTCAATAAGACGCTTGAGATACCACTCAGCTTTTTCTGCGTCTTGAGATGGGTTATCTTTCAACCACAGACGTAGCATATATTTAAGCACTTGTCCTTGCAGCAGTCCAGCTTTTACTGAAGGTGCATCAATAATTGCGTCTTCAATAATTTCAATAGCCTCCTGCTTGCCACGTGTGTAGTGCGAAGGGCTGTTTACAGCATCAAAAGAATTAGCAAGCTCTAGCCAAGGACCATTACTATTGCGCTTTTCCCACATTTCGTTTTCAAGAAATTCTTTTCGGAAATTTTCGTATTCCATTTATGTAGTCGCGCTATGTTGATTACATACCTAATATAGGAATAAACGTATGAATATGTGAGATGCCAATCGTAACTGGAGATCCGTCTTTTATTGCAAACAAAGAAAAGCATTTTATTGAAATTGCTAAAGCTGTTGCTAAAGGATCTACTCATCCAATTAGTCCAGGTGGCGCAGTTGTTGTTAGAGATCGAGAGATAATTGGTGATGGTCGCAGTATCCTTGCTAGTTGCAAAGTTGAAATCGACTGTGTAACCTATGCAATAGCCACTGCTTCGAAGCGTGGCACGACTATGGCCGGCGCTGTTATTTATACAACACGTTATCCATTCTCTGCTTCAGTATTCCAACTGCACCTTATGGGTGTTCGGAAGCTAGTTGTTCTTGCTCATGAGTGGGAGCCTTACTACAAAGATGAATTCCGCAGGGCTGCTCGGCTAGCTCGCGAGTTATCAATTGCAATTGAACCATATTTTGAAAACAATGACGAAAGATTCACCACAAACGATCAAGCCCCACGCTTTGACGAAGAAGAAAAGCAGTTCGAAAACCAAGACCTCTACACGGGAATCCCGGTTGAAAGCACAGATTTCAACATTGACAAATATTCAGAACCAAACGATGAATCGAACTTTACTGTTTGACCTTGAAAGCACTGGCTTGCTTCGTCAAGGCTCGCGTATTCACTGCATTGTTGCCAGAGATCTAAATGAAGTCGATCAAACTATAGTGTTTGATAATCAAAACGATCAGAGTATCGATCTTGGTATTGAACAGCTTAAGCGTGCTGACTTTTTAATTGGTCATAACATTGCTGGCTATGACATACCTTTAATCAAAGAGACCTACGACTTTGACTATCAAGGTCAAGTCGTAGACACCCTTGTGCTTAGTCGCCTGTTCTACCCTCATATTCAAGATCGTGACTATGAGCGTCGCCCTAGTGGCATGCCACAACGTTTGTATGGACGTCACTCGCTAGAAGCGTGGGGTCATCGACTCCGCTGCTTTAAAGGTGACTACGGCAAGCACGAAGCTGCTTGGGATGTTTACACCCCTGAGATGCTCTCATACTGCGAGCAAGACACTCTCGTTACTCTCAAACTATATGAGCTGATGCTCCGGAGAATGAAAGATTATGCCTAAAGAATTTTACGATTGGCTTAATCAATGCCCCCTTGATTACGTCAAACAAACAGAAGACGTAGACGGGGTAGTTTACCGCTTCCATAACTGGGAGCTCTATTGGAACCAAATTAATGAAGAAACAAATGAGCAAAACACCTAAAAAATCTGATCCACTTACTGTTGAAGAAGTAAAAGAAGCTTCCGATACGTTCTTTCCATTGTTCAATGAAGTTCACAGCCGAATGCCAAAGGGTTCAACAACTGAAGATACTTTAAAAATAATGGAAAGCATTGCCAAACTGGGCCACAAATCTAGAGCAGATCGACTGCTTAAAGAAAAATCTATTGCATTTGGATTTAATAAAAAAGAGGATGACGATGATGCTTGATTGTGTAGAACTTGAAATGTCTATGGCTCGGATTATGGCCGAGCAGGAAGCGTCTGGTTTTCGATTTGATCGTGATGCTGCAGAGCGTGTGCGTACAGGACTCAATGCTGAAGTAGACCAACTCAAGTCCACAATTCAGCAACGTTTTCGTTTTGTTCCTGGCAAAGTCTTTACACCCAAAAGGACTGACAAAAAGAATGGCTACGTCTCAGGTGCTCCGATGACAAAGCTGCTTGACTTCAATCCCACTAGCCGTCAGCACATTGCTTGGGCACTGCAGACCCACCGTGATGCTCGCTTCACTCGTGTCACTGAAACAGGCAAGCCGAAAGTTGATGAGGCAACACTCTCTGAAATGCGTGACATAGCTCTTCAGCAGGACAATGCGCTGCTACATGAAGAATGTGAGATGTTTATCAAGCTGCTAACGCTGCAAAAGCATTTAGGGCAGCTGTCAGAAGGATCAAACTCCTGGTTCAATACCGTTGAAGATGACAACTGTATTCATCACAGCTGCACTCTTTCTACAATTACAGGGCGTAATGCCCACCGGGGTCCCAATCTTGGGCAAGTTGTGAGTGCACCTTGGGCTCGTCAGTTGTTTGTGCCACACCCTGGAATGGTAATGGTCGGTGCTGACCTTGAAGGCTTAGAACTTCGAGCTTTAGGGCATTACCTAAGTAGATTCGATGAAGGCGCGTTTGCTGATGTCGTCCTTAATGGAGACATACACCAGCAGAATGCTGATCGTGTGGGATGCACAAGGCGTGAGGTCAAGACAATTACTTACGCATTTATCTACGGCGCTGGAGACGTGAAGTTAGGTCATAGTCTCAGACCTGAGCTATCTGATGCACAGAAGAAACAACTTGGTAATGAACTTCGTCGTAAGTTTCTTGATGCTATTCCTGGACTAGAGCCTCTAATTGATGCAGTCAAGCAGAAAGTCAGAAGTTATGGGCGGCTGCGTGGTCTAGACGGTAGACCTATCTTCTGCCGCGCAGAACACGCTTCCCTTAACTTCCTGCTTCAGAGCGCGGGTGCAATACTGAGCAAGCGTTGGGTTGTTGTTAGTCAACAGTTGCTAGACGACGCAGGGCTTACATATAATATTGACTATACACGCTGTGCTTATGTTCATGACGAGCAACAGCTTAGTGTATTACCAAGCGAAGCCGATCATGTTGCATCTTTATTAGTTTCAGCAGCACCCAAAGCTGGTGATTATTACAAATTCAGAGTACCTATTACTGCTGCATCTTCTATTGGCGACAACTGGGCCTGCACTCATTAGGCGTATTATGTCTGACTACTACTTTTCTTTTGAAATTCATGGAGATGCTTTGCATTATTTATGCAGAGCTATGGATAAATATATTGAAAAGTGGCCAGGGGGGCACCCTGATGAACAGGTAATGCTAAAAGAAATTCAATTCAATTTAAATAAAGCCCACTTAGAATATCAGTTATTAGCAGAGGACTAGTTATATTTATGATTAAGATCACTCCTGAGACATATAAGCAAATGAACGAAGAATTTAAAAAAGAAGAACTGCCATTTCGCATTGAAATTCCTACACAGGAGCAAATCGATAAGTGGCAACAAAAGGACTAAATGTTCGCCACGAACTATTAGTTATAGTTACACTTAATATATACGTTCATCTCAACACATTTGTTGGGACGCAAGTAGGTCAGAGACTGAAGGAACGGGGAACTAACTTATGGAGGTTTCCAATGTCTACTGTTGAAGTAATGGGACGGCTTCGTGCCCAAAAGAAAATGAAGCGTGACATCATCGAGCTCTCACATCATCAAGAGCAAGAGATGAGTTCTAGTCATAACTGGATGACTGAGGACAAAGCAGGCAAGTGCTACACCTATCGTGGAGTTCAGTATTGCTACCAGTAAAAACTAAATACATCTGTAAATACAAAGATGGAACTCTCGTTGAAGGTTTAACTTACGACGAGAGTTATGCTTTGTTTAAACAAGCTTTTGGCACAGACAATACTTGTTCTGTATATCCAGCTCGTGAAAACAGTATTGACTACTTATAATTTAATGAGCGATATTACTTAGTCGCTATACATATAGGTATTTTTATTATGAAATCTATTATTATTTCAGGGCTTCTTCTTGGTGCTGCCCACGGATCTGTCGTAGCTGCTGGTCCCTACGCCAATGTCGAGAACAATGCTGCATGGTCCGGTGGCGACTATTCAGCTGCTGTAACTGAAGTGCATGCAGGTTACGAATTTGACAACGGCATCTACGTTCAAGGCGGCCCTGCATTTGTCAGCGTCGATGGTGAAGATCTAGAGACCGAATACTCAGGAAAGCTGGGCATTGCTGCTGACGTATCTGAAAGCTTAGAAGTATACGGCGAAGTTGCCTTCATTACTGAAGATCAATCTTTTGACACTGATGAGTTGAACCTGGGCACCAAGCTGGGTCTTACTTATCGTTTTTGATCTATTTATCTAAAGTGTTTAGCCCTCCTAACGGAGGGTATTTTTTTGTATTTTCTACAATAAGTAATAAGCTTATATGTAAATAGAGATGGTTAGATTAGCTGGTCGTGTAGCAGAAGCTGGTGGCGGTGCTGGTGGATTAATACAGGCATTTAAAGATCAACTCCGCGAGCAGACGCTTGCTTCTAATCGTAGTAAACCGATTGGCGCTGGTGAATATGGTGTTGTCTATTCATCTGATGTACCAGGCAATGTGATTAAGCAGAGTTCGGACTACAATTCAAATATGGAGGCAGAAGCTAACTTACAAGCTATTGCTGCTGAAATGGGTATCGCTCCTAAAGTTGCTGGCTTAGAAACATTCCGAGGTGGTATCGGTAATCGCATTGAGATGGAAGACATCACAAATAACTTTGAAACTCGTGGAGATACAGCTCGTTCTTTCCCAACAGGAATGGATGCAGTACGTGTAAATCAGCAGCTTGGCCAGTTAGCTCTAAAAGGCATTCGGTTAGAAGACAGGCATAACGCAAATGTTGTCTATAACAAAATGACTGGTAGACCTATGCAACTTGACTTTGGTATTGCAGGGAAAATTGAAGGTTCAGAACAAGCTGCTTGGCTTAGTCATGTCACTGCTGAAGGCTTTGAAGCAGCGGGTATACCTGAAGTTGGAGGAATACTACGAGCGACTGTTATGGACCTTTTAGAAGGCGGTGACGTCAAAGATGCAATGGATGTAGCTAAGCAAGGCTTTAGTCGATTACAAAAAATCCGTAAAGTACATAACCCTGTTGATCAATTAGTAGATAAGGTCAAAAAAGAGTCGGATCTCTTTGATGTTATTTCACCCTACTGATAAATATCTTCTACAGACATCATGGTTGGTTTAAAGCTTTCAGCTCTTTCCTTCTCTTGCGAGATATCTGTCATCCGCTGACGCTGTGACTCATCCCCATATCTAGTGAAATCGCCAAATCCTGGAGTTTCTGGTGCACGTCCGCGTGCCTTACCCTGCTCCTTACTGATCGTTGTATTAGGTGGTCTGTTGGCTTGATAGCTAATACTGCCACGTCGCCCTTGTGCTCGTGCCTTAGCTACAGCGCGTTCACCAAAGCCACCACCACGTTGATAGTTATCATTATCTTGATCGCTTAAATAGCGCCGGTCTACGGGACCATTCCTTAATCCAGCCACTATTTACCTGCGATTACTTTCTTATTATATCTAGCGAAGACCTACTTCTTGATTTAAACGTTGGACTGCTGTAGCCACAGGCTGAATTGTTTTAATTACTTTTTTGAACGTCTCACCTTCAGCAAGAATTGCTTTTTGTTCAATACTTTCAACACGTTCAATTAAAGCTGTATATTCTTTTTGATGCTCTTTGGATTTGAAGTCTGTAAACTTCATACCAATTAAAAGTGCAAGCACACCAGATGCTATGTATTCCATATGATTTCTAAATCTGCGTTAAGTCTAGCGCTTATCCAATAAACATGAGGTCATCATCATCTAGATCATCGTCTTCCCATCCTTTATCCATAATGTCAGTTGGCATTGAGTCGTCGTCTTGCATTTCAAGCAATTCAATAAATGTTTGCTCTGAAATAATTTCTGGTAATCCTGCTTGCTGCTCATCTATTTTGAACAAGATTCCATTTTGCATCAGCATAGTTTGAATACCGTTCTTCTGCTCCATTCTTGACTTCAGCAAGCGCAGCGCAACTTTTTCTAGTGCCGGTCTGCTCATTCGATTTACTTCATATCGTGCACGGCTCAGGGCAAATCTTTGCTCGATTGTTAGGTCGTTCTTCATCTAATTCCTCTTCAATAAATCTTTTGTTTGAAATCCATTCTTCAATTAATTCTTTGGCAGTTTCATTAAAGAAACTTTGCTCTTTAAACCACTCTAACCAATGTCTAGAACCTTTTGAGTGATTACACGCTTGACAGGCTGGAATCAGATTACTTCTTAGGCTCGAACCTCCTCTTGATTTTGGCTTTAAGTGATCTAATGTGGTGGCTCGATTAGATCGACAGTAAGCACACAATCCGCCCCAGCCGTATTTAATTGACCTTCGGAATTTGCGCTTAGCGGAGCCTTTAGAAAGGCAGTCCAGACTAAACATTAGTTCAGCCCAGTCTTCAGCAATACCCATAGCGAGTTGTTATTAGCAACTTAGCACAACTATAGCTGCTTAATGATTCTTTTCGGATGTAGTGTGATTATTACTTTTATGAGTGAGCCGCATTTCTCCACCTAACGGTGTCTCTCCATCTATTTTTTCGCAATATTCCCATTCTTTCCGTTGGGCTTCTTCTACGACAGCAAGATACTCCTCCACAGAATTATCAATTTTCTGCGGAAGAGTAGCTCTAAACTTTTGATCTTGGACCCAATGCTTTAATCTGACAGCTGCATTTCTGCTGTCATAACGAAATACCCACTCTGCGTCGGGTGGGATATTTAGTTCTTTTTTGAGGGCTTCAAGCTAGTGACAGCGTGAAGTACCAGTTGGATGATGCTGTTGTCCTTAAGTGGTGACAATGCAATGATTTCACTTGCAGCTGCAACCACGATCCAAAAAATTGCAGATTCTAAAATAGCCATGATTATCTATAAGACTATGCCTATTCTATCTATCTAAAAAAAGCTACGCTCGCTACAGTAGTTATCCATATACCTGCTTTTTAATTCTTTGCCGATCACTACTCTATGTTTTATTTATCCAGTTTATAGGATTAAGTGTAGCTAACGTAGCTTCTGTAGCTTAGCATTTTTATTGCTTACTTTTTATTTTATTTTTTCAATCGCTGTTTTAAGAAGATGTAGTCGCGTCTTGCCATATTGTGCTGTAGTTGTTGCCTTAGCGTGGCCGGTCAGAATATCTATCATGTATTCTTCGACGCCTGCATCTCGACAGCGTGTGTGAAAGCTGTGGCGGAGAGTATGTGCTGCTGAAAATTTAGGTAGTCCCATGTTCTTTTTAAAATTCTCACTCCAACTAGAGCCAGGGCGTTTGGCTTTTGATTGACGAAAATTACCAAGCACTCGTTTGCAGGAAGAATGAATAGGCACCTTTCTTTTTGAAGGTCTGTTCTTTAAGTCTCTGTTCTCTTGGTCTATAAAAGTAAAGTACGGTATAGGCGCATCTTCCACAATATTTGCTGGGTCTAAACCGGCTACTTCTCCAATCCGTGCTCCTGTAAACCACAGAATTACAAAGTATGGATCGTTGTGATAACGCTCGTAGTGTTCCCAAGGATAAAACTCCGGGTCTCTGCTTTCAATTACAAGGCCGTCGTCTGCATCTAGCCAAGGGTTATCAGCTTTAGTTCCAAGCACCATCTTCATCTTTCTACCTTTGTTCCATATTGCTTTCAAGCTGCTAAGCCTTGTCTTTGTCGTCCCTTCGCATGCACGCTCTAGCCAATAGATGCGTTGGTCAAGTACTACTTCAGGCGTGACCTCGTCAATCATAAGGTCACCAATAGGATTCACTGCTTTGAGCCAGTTGACGTACGTTGAGTCCGAAATTTTGTAAAGCTTTTTGAGCTTTTCAGCCAGAGTTCTTACGTTCATTGGATTCATTTGGGTTATAAGCTGCGCCTATCACCAACCTATAAAAAAACCCCACTTGTTGTGGGGTGTAGGTCAGAGAACGGAGAGGGTCGGATTCGAACCCACACCTTTGGCGAAGCTAAGCGTAATCTAGCATGTCAAGAACCTAAGTCTAATAAGTGCCTCTTATCAATGCACCCCCTTGGTTTTCCACAACGAACTCATGATCGATGCTTTGCGGTTTTGTCTGCAATGTCTTTTGGCTGCTTGCTGAACTGCTGGCCTTTACGTGCAGCGGCTCTCTTTTTGGCTGTAGATCTTGCGTATTCTTTGTCTGACAACGCTTCACGAGCCTTCTTAGGCAAGTAGCGCTCACCTGTCGCCTTCTTACCTTGAGTACTGTTCTTGCCAGACTTAGTTCCCCAGTCTTCTTTAGTCCAACTGCTCAAGGACTTTTGTGATTTAGCTTTAGCCATCAGTCTTTGTATCCGCCGCCTTTAGATTTGTACTCTTTAGCCACCATCTGTGCTTTACGAGCAGACCACTGACCCGGTTTACCACCCTTGCTGCCAGCTTTAATACGGTTAAAGATCTGCTTACGCATGCCAGGTTTTGTGTAATTACCGGCTTCATTAACTTTCGACTTGGTCTTTTTACCGCTTAGCTTTTCGCCAGCCATTCGTTGTTTAGCCATATTCACAAGCCTCTGTACATTTAATACTGTCACTGATTAACCAGCCAGCAGTGGCTAACTCCAGACCAATAATCCCGATTTCAGCCATGCCGTCTGTGCAGACAGCTGCTACTATTGTAGTCAATGCAGTAGCCGCATATAAAATTTTGTCGCCTACAGATAGTGAACCTAGCCAAGTATTAATTACAGCACCTAAACAGCCTCCACTATAAATAGTGTTAATAATACCAAAAACTGCTGCTGCTACATCAGTTTTACTTGAGCCTTCACTAGCAATAACGACAATGTGTTGTTCTAATGCACTAAGTACAGGCTTAGCAGCTTCTGTAATTTCTTCTGCTACTTCTGTTGTGGCTGATGCTCTAAGGTTTGCTGCCCCTAAAAACAGGCAGACACAATCAAAGATTACATAGCCAACAGCTTCGCCACATTTAAGAGACATCAGCAATTCCATCGTTTACGTGCTGCTTTGCCCCTTTCACCATTCCACCCACGTGAACGAGCGCAGAACGACTTACGACGTGCTGCATCTTTTTTCGTTTTGGGGTTAGGTGCGGGTGCTTTTAAATTAGAACCAGTCTTACGATTAATCGCAGCACGACCTTTAGCTGTTAATCCAGCACCTTGTTTAACTGAAAGTTTGTGACCGCCTTTGACAGTCATGCCTTTCATTGCACCTTTCTTTTTGCTTTTTGTATATGACTGAGCTTTAGCTTTTGCTTTACTACGAGCACTATCGGCCATTGCAAATATTCAGACGCTAAATTTATTTTAACTTATCTAAAGGGTCGTCTTGACCCTTAACAATGGCAACAGCTCTAGTGTAAAACATTGAATCTGTTTTATCAGCTTTTTCTAAAGCATCTTTAACTTTCTTCCAATTTTCTAGTTCGGTCTTATCCATTTTCAGAAATTGTAAGGTGTGACATTTCTGCATGCATTTGTTCGCTGAGTGCACATACTTGCGCACAAGCTCCCATTATTAATCCACGCTGATTTGGAGTAAGTTCAGCATCAATTGCATCTTCTGCTAAAACTTCACCAATATCGCCTAAACTCATGATGATTGCAGGTAGTCCCCACTTTTCTACTAATCCATGCAATACAGACAAAAGAGGATTGTCGCCATTTTCAACAGCTTCCCAAAATGCCTGACGTTCATCAATAGTCATCAATACATTTAAAACAATATCTATATTCTACAAGTTAGAATGAACCGTAGGTAAATATATTACTATGTCAAAAATTACTGTTGAAGAGTTTAAAAACTTTTTTAAATATTACGACAGCTTAGAACATCAGCAACGTGCTATTGAAGAGCTTTATCAAGATATTGATGCTGATCTTTTGACTAATCAATCTGACTGGATAAATATTTATCGTAAAACGGAAGACAAAGAACAGCCACAGGCAGCAAAGAAGTGGGCAATAACTAAGCAAGATATGGCAACAATCATGGATTCTCCAATTCATGAATTATCAGATAGTTTGCTAGATGATTACACAAGGTGCGTAACTACATTTAAAATGGATCGATTATCCCAAGTTTATTTCTTAGGGCAGTGTGGTCATGAAAGTGCTGGATTACGTCATCCTGTAGAAATTCATGATGGAAGTAACTATGAAATGAGGTCAGATCTAGGAAATATTTATCCGGGTGATGGTGTTAAATTTGCTGGAACTGGCTACATTCAAGTAACTGGGAGATATAATCATCAAGAATTTAGTGATTATCTAGATAACATTGGTCAGCAGGATTACCGAGTGATGGATGAAGGTAAGACATATACCAGCAAGGCATACCCTTGGACTATCAGTGGTTACTGGTGGCACAAAAGTAATATGAATGCCTATTGTGCTAACCGGGGTAAATGCACAAATTTTCAAATTGATGAAGTAGGTGCAAGAGTAAATGGGCGTATGCGTCCTAACGGTGCTGACAATCGAATTGATTACACAGATAGGGCATATCGAACTTTACTTATGTCAAGCGCTAATTAATTAATTAAGCACCTTTTAATGAAGAAACTTCTGACTCAAGATTTTCTATACGTGTGATTGCATCTTGTAGTGCAGCTGTTAACAGAGGAACAAGCCTGCTTTGATCAATGCCTTGATAAACAGGGTTGCCATTACCATCTAACTCATTATGGGTTCCTGTGACAGCTTCCGGGACTACGATTTGAGCTTCATGAGCAATGAATCCATCTACTGTAATATCACTAGCAGCTTTGAAGTTAAAACGCTTTGGAGCTAGTTGCTTTAAGCGAGGGATTGCACCAGTTAATTCAACAACGTTATCCTTCAAACGATAATCCGATGAAGTGGAGTAAGTAACAGAGTTAACTCCGTTCTGAATGATTGCACCAGCAGGTCCACCAACACTGTTTAGAAAAGATGTAAAGGATTGATTTAACAGAGTACTACTGTTTTGAATGACCAATTCATTTTTAATATTATTTTTATTGGTCTCTAGAGTGTCAAGCCTTGCGATTGATTCTTGTAATGCACCAGTGATCAGTGGCACAAATTTAGAATGATCAATACTTTGGAAGATGCTGCCATCTTTTTGGCCAATAACTGCTTCAGGAACTACAGCTTGAGCTTCGTGTGCAACAAACCCATCAATCGTTAGATTTGGGTCAGCGGTAAAGTTAAACTGTTTTGGAGCTAGTCCTTTGAAACGTTGAGTAGCTTCGACAAGTTCAGTAGTGTTTTCTTGTAAGCGATAATCTGAAACAGTTGTGTATGCAACAGAATTAATACTGTTGTGAACAATAGATCCAGCGCTGTTACCTGCACTGTTTAAGAATGAAGCAAAAGGCTGATTGAGTGCTGAACTAGATTGCTTTACAACTAGTGAGTTATTAAAGGTATATTTGTCATCTAACTCTAGAGCTTCGATCTTTGTAATCGATTCCTGTAGACCTGCGGTTAGAACTGGAATAAGTTTAGATTGGTCGATCGACTGCATTCTGTCGCCATCTTTGTCACCAGTAACTGCTTCTGGTACTACAGCCTGAGCTTCGTGAGCTAAGAATCCATCAACAGTAATGTCTGAATCAATAAAGTTAAAACGCTTTGGCAGCAGTTGTTTAATACGAGCTATGCCGTTAGAGAGGCCTGTGACATTCTCTTTTAAACGATAATCTGAAGAAGTACTGTAATTAACAGTATTAGTACCATTCTGAGTAATCTGTCCAGCTGTTGCTCCAGCAGAGTTATTGAAATCAATATAAGATTGGTTGAGTGTAGCCGTTGCAGGTTCAACGATAATGCCACTTGTGCTAGCAGCAAACTTGACACCTAGAGTTCCACCGGCTGGTGCGTTACCTAATTTAAATTGACCGTTTACACCATCAATGACAACAGTATCAGAGCTGCCGTTGTTGAACTTTAGACCTTGCGTCAGAATTGTTTGAACAGTATTATCATCATTTTTTGCAATATACCTACCATCTAATGTTGTAAGGCCTGCAGTGCCAAACGTTCCTGACCAGAAACCATTAGGAGGAGATCCTACGTAAGTATAAATAACTCCAGTATCAGCTTCAAACGTCTGGCCATTAGCCGTTGCAGTTGGGAAATTAATAGCAGCCATTACTATACACACTTATATAGTTATATTTTAACGACTGCGTGCCATTGATTACGTCAATCTTATTAACTAGGCTCTTCAGGCCAAACAACTTCTGCGGGGAAACCAGATTGCTCTGGAACATCACGAAGTGACTGTCGGTATGCTGACCAAAGAAGTTTATCTTCTGCTGATAGAGGACAATCTACTAGTTGAGTCCAATCAGATGCGACAAGCAAAGAATCTCTAAGTGCACGAACATTTTCTTTTGCTGACTCTACGCGTCCAGCTATAACTTCAGCAGAAAAAGGTAAAACCTGCCAAGTCTGTGTCCAAGCATTATCTACATAAGTAGGATCTAACTCAACAGCGTACTCTATTGAATAATCAACTTCTGGAGTAGGGACAGCTGTAACCACTCTAACCCCAAAGCTATTTAGATCTAAATCTTCATACGGCTTTGGGAAGCTGGTGTTAGGGAACTTGTTCTTAATTTCCCTTATAGATACTGGGTATTCAATTAGCTCGTTGGTTTCAGAAACAAATGCATAAATCATGGTATTAAAGATGAAAAAGTACTAGTTAATTTAATTAGGCATCTAAATCGTTTGTGTAAGTGCCAAGTCCAGATTGGTTAGTAGCGTAAATAGAATGACCACGATTATATTGATTAAAAGATTGATGTGAGGGTGAAAAGGAACTAAGCACATCCCAATTATTAGATGTATCAAAACCAATGTTGTTACTAGCGTATCTAAAGATTCCGTTCTGTAACCAGCTGTTACTTGACGGGAAGTTAAAAGTTTTCGTTAAAGAGCCATCTAAAGGTGCTTTCATTACACCTATCTGCGCATATCCTCTTCCCCCATTGCTTTGAAAAGTATTCCTATACTGTGACATGGCTATGTACATGCATTCACCTTTTACTTTTATGTCATGAAGTACGTTTGAACCATTTCGGGTATCACCGATCGCTGCAATAGTATCTCCGGCAGCATTTGTAGTAAATTCAATTTCCCTGAACCAATCTGCGTATCCGTTACTACTATTTATCTTACAAATGAAAGGTTTAAAATAATTATACTGATAGGGATACGAGCCAGTGTATTTATAGGGGTTAACAATCACATAGCAGTTCCCGTCGTCGTCAATATCAAATTTTGGGCCTTGAGTATCTCCCGAATAGGGTCTTGTATTCCAGTTCCAGTCGTAACCTATCTTCCTTCTCCATACAAAAGCACCAGTAGCTCTACTAATTTTATAGATACCTAAGTAATATTGATATTGAGCGCTACTGCTACTGAATCCAAGGTTCTGGTAAGTGTAGCCAGAATAATCTAATACATAGATATGATCATTAGTTACACGTATTCCACATTGATGACCATTAGTTTTATCTCCATTACTTCCACTACCTTTTTGAATAATATAGCCTGATGTGTTAACACCTGATCCATCGCCGTACACTTGCATGATAACGCTACCCTCAGTATGCGAGCTACCTGAAGGAGGGTCATAAGGAGTTAATATCCACAAATTCCCTGATTCATCCCAGCAACATGGTGAAGGTCCACCATCCTGTTCCCCTTGCGTAATATTCTTTTGTGTAGTAAGACTTCCGGTACTGGAAAAAATTGAAGCAACTTGCTCGGTATCCAACTGATCGTTATCAGACACTGTTGCTGCTTGCTTATCAGTGCTTGGTCCACCAGCAAAAAGAGGCGTATTAATATTGGTGCCATTTGAATTACTAATTGTTCTCATCATATGAGTAGAACCTAAGCCTAAACCAGAAGAGTCAAACCTGTTATAAAGCACGCCATTCCCGTTGCTTGTTCGTGAGGGTCTGCAACCGGTAACTGTCCAGTAGCCACCACCTGTTTTGTTGGCTCTAATATCTACAGGACTCATAGACTCACCACCATCATTTCGGTATGGATTTTCGGCTACACCTCCACCTGCTTGGATTTTATAGTGTGCCCGAGTTCCGTCAGGATTAAGTTTAAAATGGTGCAGGGATTGATATGATATTGGCTCAGTAGAGGTGTTGTATCTGTTTCCCATAGAAATGCCAGCAACGAAGACTTCACCGTCATCGTTTACATCTAAAGCTATGTGTTGCGCTGATCTTTCTTTGAACCTGACACCGCTCGTTGTAAAGGTTACCCAATGATCTTCTGGACCACCGTCACCACTAGTAGTACCTAGCAGTATTTTTTCTGTAGTGATATCCATTTTTACCTCTTCAGTTTACGTAATCAACAAGAGCAGAACCACGCCAGCGAGTGCCACCGTCGTCAGTGACGAACACAAATAGATGGGTAGTACCTGCGGTCAGTGTTGGCGGCGTATCAGCAGGCCATTTGATTGCTGCTGGCCATGTGAGCGTACCTGATGTATGAGTAACTTCTAATGCAATAGTAAAAGCTCTAGAGGTTGGTACATTTGAAATTGTAAATGTACTGTTCCCATTACACGTCTTAGTAAAATAATTTCCAAGTGAGCAGTCGATATCATATCCAGAAACAGCAACGGCGTTAGATGCACAATTGCCATTGAGGTCTAAGTCAGTTGTAGGAGTAGAACCAATGCCTATCTTACCGTTAGCATCAACGATTGTACTTCCAACCTGCACCTTACCGTTAGCATCAACGACTGTAGTGCCAACCTGTACATTTCCATTAGCTGCTACAGATAGCCGTTCGCTACCAGCAGTAGCAATAGAAGCAGTATTAGTGCCAAAGAACAGGCCGGTATCAGCATCTGTCCCTTTAATAGCAGGAGCACTAGCCGTTCCATTCACGCCAGAAATACCTGCCGCCCCATCTATACTTAGTGTCATGATAAAAAATTATAAGGGTTAAAGCTTTTAGGATTGCAGTAATAATGCAATGT
>TARA_B100001093_G_scaffold182867_1_pt1 | contig 33814 bp, 31 predicted proteins | sample TARA_B100001093 | Tara Oceans TARA_B100001093 (sample SAMEA2623116) | marine metagenome | biome: marine biome (ENVO:00000447); feature: surface water layer (ENVO:00002042); material: "saline water (ENVO:00002010), including plankton (ENVO:xxxxxxxx)" | depth 5 m | reverse complement strand
GATTGCAAATATGATTTCATGGATGCTCTTCAAACAGATAATGCAAAACTTCGTGGAATTCTTACAGGAAAACCAAGTGATGTAGTGACCAACGATGATTGAGGAGATGCAGAATGAAGCGTCCTAATGTAGCCGAAGTGCTCCCAAGAGGGACATTACAGCGATTCGGAATCGCTGGTGGATTCAATACCTTTCTTTTTTGGGTCATTTGGGAGCTAATCCGCTCTACTTTTTTACTCGAACTTTTGAATGAAACGGCAATGTGGTCTATTTCTTGGGCCTTTTCGAGCATCTGTGCTCATTTTGTTCATCGTGCTTTCACTTTTGATGGGCGAAAGAACGTCAAGAATACAATGCTTGGTGCGCTTTCAGTTTACGCTTTTGGGATGGCAGGTTCGACGCTATCATACGACGCACTCATCTCGATGTCTGATGCACCAATCCGCCTCTTATTCCTCATCAACATGCTTTGCTGGGGGGTCTTTACTTGGGCTACAATGCGTTGGTTTGTTTTTGGATACACTTCAGAAGAAGAGTGAATCAAATGGCATGAGCTTCCAATAGGGAGAGTGGTACTATTTCCAATGCCTTTTGATGTGTTGCTTCCATGTCAATGGGGCATGCCAACCCGTTGTTGACTGCATCAAGCCATGTTCGAGCGCATACACACCATGAATCTCCAGGTTTCAGTCCGGGGAAACCATGGTTAGTCATCGGGGTTATCAAGTCGTTTCCTTTCGAAAGGGCGAAGTTGAGAAAGTCATCAGTCACGACGCAACACACCGTGTGCGATCCTCGATCACTGGAGTCAGTGTTGCACTTACCATCCCGATACCAGCCAGTCATAGGGTCGCAAGAGCATGTGTCAAGCGGATTTCCAAGAACATTGAGGCTCGCATCCATAATTGGTTCAATCCGCCCTCTCGCTTCAAGCCTTGCTTCTTTTTTGATGAGGATTGAGACATTTGGCTTTGAATTTTCACAGCCCAAAACTCTGTTCTTTCTCTTTGAACTGGCGTTGGGTTCTAAGTCTAAGTCGTTAACGGCCGTGTAATGCTACCGGATACAGTACACAAACTCCCTCGTGAAGAACGCTTTGCTTATGCACGCTTACTCGCATTTATGGCAAGAGTCGATAATGAATTAACCGTAGATGAAATGGCTATGTTTGAACAACGTCTGGGAACTGCTTTACTTTCACCTTCTCAGCGAAAAATGATTCGCAGCGCCTTGAAATCACCACCTTCTTTGGAGGAGTGTCTTGAGGGGATGGGCGAGGAAACAGGACGACTTGCACTGCGAGATGCAACAATGATGGCTGCTGCAGATGGAACTGTTGACGACGATGAACGCGAAGTTCTTTTTGAAATCGTTGAATATTTTGGTCTTGCAGATGGTTCGGTTGAGCGACTTCTCAAGTGGGCTTCCAAAGGATATCTTTGGATGCAGGAAGGATACGATATTCTCAATGAGATATCGGAGTGAACCTTGTGTATCTTGACCTTTCTGTCGACTTTGCCCAAGAAGAGGTCAAGGGTTATGCTGAAATTATGGTGATTGTCGCTTCTGTTGATGGGATGCTTGTCAAAGAAGAATTAGCAATTATTGAAGCACTGATGGGGCGGTGTATGATGCATCCCGAAATGCGAGTCGATGTACGAAATCTTCTTGAAAATCCCCCAGTTCTGGAGTTGGTTCTTTCGAAATTAAAACCCATAGTGCTCAAGATTGCATTAAGAGATGCAATCCTTGTTGCGGCGGTGGATGGAGAATACGATGAATCCGAAATAAAAGTCATCAAGGCCATCGCCAAAGCAGCCGGTGTTCGTAAGAAAGAACTCTCCGCCCTTTTCGAGTGGGTAAAAACGGGGTGGGAATGGCATAATGAGAGTTTTCAACTCCTCAAATTAGTTTGAAATTGACTCATTTTACCCTGTTTCAAAAATCTCCAAACAAGGGTCACATTCAAACCGGAAAAGCCAGCCCGCTGGTTTGGTGGGGGCCATGCAAAGCGGAGTAAGTGGATGGTATGCGCGACTGGACAGATGTCTTGAAAATCGCACCGAACAAATCCATATTTGGCTTGCTGCATGGGAACAGTCTCTCCTTGTCTACCAGCCGATTGCTGCACTTCTCCCCGATGATTGGCCAACCTTGCCTGCAAACCTGTTGACCGATCCAGGGCACGTCCTCGACCATCTCCTTGCCCGCCATGATGCAGAGGGCGACGGACGCTCTCCGCGCGGCGCACACCCCACTCCTCCAAGACTAGCAGATGCCGTAATCGCCTCAGAATTATTGGAAAGCCTCACCCGCCCTAAAACCCCTCCAAAGAGTTCTTCGATGCATCTTAGTAATCTTCCCCCCGGTTTCCGTCAACAACTTGAGAAACTCAACCTCCCTCAACATGTTCAAGAGCCCGAGGTTGATGATGAATCTGAATTTGAACGCGTCAAACTGGGCCAGCGTACGCTGAGTGGGATTCCTCTCCCAGTCGCAGATACTTCGTGTGGCGGTGGAATATTCCATGCGCGCTTGATTCGCCGTCATTCAGAACATCACGCAGAGAGTACTGCGGAGAAAAAAATTGCTGATACGACTTTGCTTCTCTCCTCGTTCCAATTGCTCGATAATGACGAACTGGTTGTCGCTTCGACTCGCCAACGACTCTTACTCGAATGCATCCGTTTTGATTTGGTTAGTCTCAAGTCCGACAAGCCAGGTTGCCTTCCTCGTAAAGATGCTGAGAAGTTACTCAAAAAGGCAGTTCAGCAAGGTGACACTTTGCAAGGTTCATGGCCTTGGAAGACCGCTCCACAATTGATTGTAACCAATCCTCCATGGTTGAGGATTAAGGATAGATTCCGTGGAATGGAAGAAGGCAGTAAACTGCGCAGGGAACTTGGAGAACAATTGCGAGGCTTGTCAGACAACGGATCTCCCCGCTTCTCGACAATGCGAGGAAATGTCAATCTTTACCGTTTATTTATCGAGCGCGGTTTGCAGATTCTGCATCAAGGAGGGCGCCTCCGTCTCATCGCCCCAGACAGTATTCTTCGAGAACAATCCTCTCATCCACTTCGCCAACTTCTCGTTGAAGAGCACGGTTGGAGTGACATTTGGGCAATTGAAGAAGCAAACCACTTATTCCCCGGCATGACGCAGGGAGTTGCAGTTCTCGGCATAACAGCCAAGCAAGAAACTGAGAAACTCGTCATTCATGGTCCAATTAGCCGAGCTGATTTACGTCGTGATATGAACGGACTGTCTAATCGAGTTCCTTCTTTTGAGATGGAACAGCAAAGATGGGTTTCATGGGCGAAAGACACATGGGCTATTCCTCGTCTTCCACGAGACCGAGTTGAGCGTAAGCAAACTCTCCAAATTCTTGACCGCCTCTCTCTTCTACCACGAATGGGAGAAGTTCAACATCCTCTTGCCACGAACGGAAACACCGTCCGTGTTCGAGTAGGAGAAATCGACCAAACAGCGCACTCAAGTTCAATTGAAACCTGGGTGAAGGGTCGCGGTTCACGTCCATTTATTCGTGGTGTACACTTTTCTGAAGATGATGATGGGCAGGTATTTGTGCGCCATCCAGCATTCCGAACAGACATACCTTCTCGAGCGAATGAACGCCAACTTGCAATGTGGTGCGGAAGCTCAGATTCGAAATACGGCCCTCGTCTTGCTTGCCAAGCCATCGTCAATGCTCACCAAGAGCGACGTTTGCGATGGGCGGTGATTCCGACTGGTTGTGTTCTCGGCAACAGTGTGAACCACATTGAATTGCATGAAGATATCCAAGAGCGACTTGTCCGAAGTCACGGTTCTCTCGAAAAAGCCCTCCACTGGATGTGCGGTTTGTTGAATGCTAAAGATTTGGATGAGTGGGCTCGAGCGTGGTCCGCAAACAACAACGTGAACAATTACGAGTTGGAAATGCTCCCCGTTGAAGTTTCATCTGAAATTCCGGAATTCCTCCTTACAGTTCAGTAATCAAGCAATCTCCGCAGGTATTCTGTCCGTATTGCAATCTCTCAATACACGAATTGAGTTCAACATCATTTATTACTGATAAGCCACTGCAGTCACCGTAGCGATTTATTCGTGGTGGGTATTATGGGCATTCATCCAAAGATCGGCATCACTGGTTTACCACGTAGTGGAAAATCCGCAGTGATGGAAAAAGTTCTCGAAATGCTGAGTGATGAGCGTACTCGAGAAATCCAGATGCGAGGCAGTTTGACCGAAGCCCCAATTATCGGTGGAATGAGGACCGAACCTATTCTTGATGGCAGTGAACGATTGGGATACAGTGTATTCAATATTGTAACTGGAGAAAATGCCATAATGGCTCACAAAAACATCGACTCTCGACTTCGTGTCTTAGGATACGGCATTGATACAGAGGCCTTGGAAAAGATTGCGATTCCAGCAATCGAATATGCTCGTGACGAATGTGAGGTTCTGGTAATTGATGAGATTGGAAAGTTCGCTGTTGAAAGTGAAGCCTTCGTTAATTGTGTTCGAAGTGCACTTGAAGTGGACAAGCCAACTTTGTTAACGCTTCACAAAAAAAGTCGCCACCCACTCCTCCAAGATATACGCCGGCGTGACGATGGTCGTATCCTTGAAGTTACACCGGTGAATCGCGCCTTGCTGCCGTATAAAATTCACAAACTCATGCGAGAAACTTACTAACGGTTTTCTCTTGCCGTTGGGTTCATTGCCTTGTTCCTTTACGCATGTCTATGAGCAACCCTTCTCATTCAGCATCGACGCTCTTACTCGGTACTGGTTTGGGATGTTTTCTTATCACCGGATTTGGCCTCATTCAAGGCCGTATGGAACTTGCATCTTTTTCAGCAGGGTGGTTTTTCCCGATTATTGGAGTTCTTCTTCTGTTCTTTTCGAGAACTCTACGTTCCGGTGCTGGCCCGCTTTCCAAATCATTCCCCGATGAAAATGATGAGATGCTTTCTGAACGTGTTCGTAATGAACTCGAGGCCACAGTCAAGGATGCCAGTGTTGGCTCAGCATGGGCTGAACTTGAAGCAGCAGTTCTTGAATCAGAGTTAAGTGAGGAAGAGTGACTTACTTATTCCTCCGCAGAATTTACAGAATATATTTTCTCTTTTTCCCGAATGTGAAGTGTGAGTCCAATAGTTGCCATTGCCCCTGGAATCCACCCAACCCATAAAGCAAACAGTAACGGTTCATCCCAGGAGAAGGGAAGAATTGCGCACATGATGGTAATGAATAGGATTGGATAGAATACAAAAGAAAAGGATGGAGAAGGGACATCTCTTTCGACGTACCAAGGAGTCAGAGAAGACCAAGGAAGTCCGAGCCAAATAGCGGGGATGAGGAACACGGCAAAAGGAGTAAACAAGCACATGATTGTTGGTGAAAAGATAAGCGTCATTTTCATCCACCAAATTTCAGGCCTCGGTGCAGCATCAAAACCCAGAGCCGGCAAGAACTGAACCATCATCATCGCTGAAACGGTTACAGCAGCGATCCAGACTCCATACACATAGGGGCCTAAATCAGGGCCAAAGATACCGATTTGGTCAAGGTGAAGTGGCGTCAACACCAGAATTAAGATTGCCAAAACTGCAGCTAAAACAAGCATGCCTAAACTTCGACCATCGCCATGATTTAATTCCGAATCAATGCGTACAGCGGGTTGGATACTAACGGCTAAACTCACCGCAATATGAAGGAGTAGAATCAATGGCAAAATGAGGCCTGCATCAGGAAGTTCTTGTATCCAATTTCTTTCAACTTCTAAATGCCTCGATAACCAATACATTGTGCTGACAGCTAAGATGGCAACTTTTAGTCTCGCTCTTTGAGCAATTTTTTGAAAATTATCGCCGGCTAAGAATAACGTCGATACAGCAAATAACTCCCCTCCAAACATCACCAAGAGACCGAACAAAACAAGAGGTATTTGTGTACTCCAAGACGGAATGTCTCCGATAGGTTCAGTGGGATATGAATTCGGATTATAGTATCCATTTTCAGGGAACAGCAAGGTAGAGGCAGACAAGAGCATGAATCCCGTAAATAGCATCAAACGATTTCTAAATTTATGCCTCAGCTCGGGCTGAACTTTGGAAAGACTTGGCAACCTTTCGGAGAATAAGACAAAGAGAAGAATGGTCAGTGAGATGAGTTCAACCCCGCCGCCCCCCACCAATATTAATTTCAAATCGTGGGTTTCAAACTCCCCACTGCCCAAGTATTGTGCAACCTCAATGTGGGAGAGGTCACGTTGAACAACAGCCATACCTCTGTGCAGCAGCATAATGAGTAATTGGGCAACTGGCATCCAACGTAGCGCAGCAAGTGCTTTTGGTCCGACTACAGTACTTTTATTTCGGAGTAAACTTTCTATGGCTTCATAAAAAATCCAAGTGAGGAGGCCGAATACAAACAGTGGCAAAAACCACGGTAAAACGTCCCCTAACATGATTGTGCGAGGGGGCCAAAGCCCTTGAGCATGGCGGAAGCAAAATAGAGATGAGTCAAGACCCACAGGCATGACCCGCGATGGATGGCAAGAGCAGGACTTGTTACAAGTCGCTCAAGACACGCCATTGGCAAACCTCGCTGAGAACCTAGGTTATGATCTGAAATCGTGGCTTGATTCTGCAACGACTTCTTTGCCAGAGACGCTCCGAGTCACCCGTTCTCGCATTGACAGGGAATGGACTGAAGCACTCCTGCGAGAACTCGGTGGAACGCCTTTACAATGGGGTCAAGAAGCATGTGCTTGGCAAATGCCATTTGCGCGCGGTCAAGCGCCCGACCAACGGAGCAAGTATGTACTCAGTTTGCTTCATGACTCAGGCCGAATAACTCGTCAAGAAGCAGCGAGTATGTTACCGGTAATCGTGTTGAATCCGAAGCCTGGTCAACTTATCCTTGATTTGTGCGCTGCACCGGGTTCGAAGGCGACACAGATTGCAGAGGCAATCGCACCCAGCGGAGTTGTTGTCGCAAATGAGCCGATATCCGGTAGAGTGAACATGCTTGTATCAAACCGTGGAAGACTTTCGACGACAAACATGCTCATCAATCAACAAGATGGTCGTCATATCGGAAGAATACCGCCACCTGGATACGATGGCATAGTTGCTGATGTTCCTTGCACGGGCTCTGCGACTTCTCGAAAAAACAGAAACGTGTGGTGGAAATGGTCACCTAAGGAAAGCCGGACCTTGTTTCGACTACAGGTTGAAATCACACAAAGAGGTGCAAGCCTTCTCCGCCCAGGAGGAACAATGGTCTACTCTACCTGCAGTTTGGATCCTTGTGAAAACGAGGCGGTAGTTGCTCAGTTATTGAGGAAATTACCTTATTTGGAACTCATTGATATTGACGAGTCAAGGTTGCCAGGGCTAAGATTACGTCAAGGATTAACCGATTGGGATGCTCTTGATGAAAAGGCGCAAACGATTCCAAGGGGGCAGGATGTTGCACGCACGACATTCCTTCAGCCCGCTCATATGAGTCCTGCAGCTCGACTTCATTGGCAAGCATCTTTGGACGAAGAGATTGATGGAGATGTAGAACTTCGAGTACAAGAGGAACTGTCGAAATGCCGTCGTTTGATTCACCATGACAACGACACAGGCGGGTTTTTTGTCGCTCTGTTTCGGCATCGTCCCGAAGCCACTCCTGAAGGCATTGCGAAGTCGTTTATTCGAAATCGTAAACCCTCTCCAGATTCAGGATGGGAGCCTCTTGTCCTTGATCATCCTCAACCCACTCGTCATACAATTTATGCTGCAGATGATGAAGTGATAAATGAGGCAAAGTCACGATATGGAGTCGTTGGGGAAGGCATTTCTTGGTGGTCGAGAGGTAAGAGATTGAACATTGCTCCGACGATGGTTGAAGAACGGATCTTCAATAAAAAATGCCCAAATAAGCGCGGTAACCTTTGGCCAGAAGGTACATTCCATCCGCTGAAGTTGATTCATGTCGGCTTGCCCGCCTTTACCAAAAAACGAGATGCCTGGCGTTCGCGTCAAGAAGCAGTGCCCGCCCTCCAGTCTCTCATCACTGAATCAAAACAGAGCATCTCGCCAGATACCTTGCGCCGACTGTTACGGGGCTGGGCCCCGTTGATTGAGGATTATAATGCTGAATTTGAGCCATTGGAATTTGACGGACCACTTCTCCTCTCATGTCAATTAGCGAGTGGTGAGAATCTTATTTCTGCGTGGGCAGGAGCTCGCCTTACTTTGATGCTTGATGAGAAAGCGAGAGACATTTTACGACTTAAACTGGGAATGCCTTTCCAAATGGATGATGAAGAGGAGTGATGATATGCGAAGCCAAATCTTTGTTTCACTCGTTTTACTTAGTCTTCTTGTGATTCCATTGGCTTCGCCAGAGGGGGAAGAAGGGCTGAATCTAGTTGCCTCTAAACCGCTTCCGGAACAGAGCAGTGCTGATATTGTCATCCACGAGCATTTTTTGTCAAAAGAAGGTCCGAACACGTTTGAAACTTCATCTGAAATGATTCATCTTTCTTGGTGGAAATGGAGCGAAGAGACAAATTCCGATTGGCCCGATGATGATGCGTTATCGAGGTTAGGCGAACTCGGACTTGAAGATGATACACGAGCGCTTTTTAATGAACAAAAGGGCGATAATCTATCACTTGAAGACGGGTTACTTCTTGGCCGTGAGCATTCACGATTGAATCAGACTTTGTCGTTAGAGGGTACAGTTGATGTTGTCAGTAATGAAAACAACCAATGGTTTCTCCGCTTCCCAGTCGAAATGACTCCTGATGTGAATCTAAGTGATAACACGGTCCTGTATTTCTTCGTGACAGAAGACTCAGCTACAGACCATCACGGGCGTCAAGCATCCCACTTAGTGCGAGAAATGAAGCCTGAAATTGGATTTTCAAATCAACAAGGGAATGTGACTGAGACGATATGGGAGATCCCGGCAGAACATCTCCTTGCAGCTGGTATAGATTTGCAATCCGACCCTTATGGTTGGCATATTACGTTCGCCTTTTTTGGTGAAATTGAAGGCGATGATACGAATCGTTTACTCGCCATGTATCACACCTCTATACCAACTCGCTGGGAAAACAGCAGCGCCGGTCATTTTGCACTTCCTCTCTTCCTTCTTCTCTTTGCCAGTGTGCTTGCATCAGGTGCGGTTAGCAGTGCAATTCGACGCGAAAAAGGAATGCCTAAACTGAATGCGGAATGGATTCCGGGCGAGCAATTAATCGCTCGTTTTACCTTCCAGTCAGGTGATAAAAGAGTCACCCTTAAGTCATGCGAAGCCGAACGTCCTTGGCAGATTAAGGGTGGATTCAAGAGCAAACGCATTACTCCTCATTCCGAGTATATTTTTTCTCTTCGCTTCAAAGAAAAACATGATGCTGATTGCCAAATTTCATTGGGCCTTGAAGTTGAAGAACTTGGAAGCTGGACTCAATACCTCAGGCTTTCAACCCCACATCTTGTTTCAACCAACATGGGGCAAAGTGTTGAAACCTATGAGGGTGAGCAGTGAGTGGTGAACCAGATGGAGTTTGACGAAACCGACCGAGAACTCATTGCCGCAATGCTTGAAGACGCTCGAATAAGTCAACGTGCTCTGGCCCGAAAAGTTGGAATTGCACAAGGAACTGTTCTCAACCGTATTCGTCGAATGGAGGAAGCAGGCATCATTAAGGGATACAGCGTCATTTTAGATCCTGCGCAAATGGGTTGGAGCATGACTATCATGGCTGGATTACGCATCGTCAAAGGGAGAATGATAGACGTTCAGAGGAAGATAGCAGCAGACCCACGAGTGTTTGCTGTTTATGACGTCACAGGTGAGTGGGACTCCATGGTTTTGGCAAGGGTGAAAGACCGCGAAGATCTCGACAATTTGACAAAGACAGTCTTCACGCTCGATGGTGTATCGCGCTCATTTACGCACGTCGTACTCAATACCGTCAAGGAAGAGCGAATGCCAAGACCTCCTTCGAATGATTAACCTACGTTTTGTGCGGGGTCTTCTTGCTCAACAAAAGGCAGCAAATCGACTGCCAAACTTTTGAGTGATTCTACGACTCGAGTTTCAGGTTTGAGCGCTTTCAATAACTGGTTACGTAGTTCGTGACATACCTTTACATCAAGACTTTCAAGCCGTTGTGTGAGTGTTTTTTGTAATCGCCCACCCGTTCGATCCCAATCCATCAGCAGACACATACTGGGCCCTCCATCAGTTCCACGAGTACCGTATTGCTCGTAGAGGTATGTGATAAAACGGTCTAGGCCCCATCCGCGATTCAAGACTTCTATGGGACCAGCGAAGTGAAGCGCCTGAAGTGCAGTGCGGTCTCTCTTTCCTTCGATGATAATTGGCCAATGCAATTCACGATTTTTTTGGCGGGCTTCACCCAAAGCCATGCCAGCTATGGCAAAACGTTCAGCTGCATTTCCACTCCCGAGCGGCGAGCGATGTTTTTGGTCGCGCATTTATTCTTCCTCCAAAAACGGATGAAGCAAGTGATTGAGTTCGAGAGAAGAAATATTTTCAATTCTCACTTTCTTCTTTCTCGAGCTAGTGCCGTCGACTATTTTCAATTGAGATTTTGGAATTTTGAGGGCCGTTGAGAGGACATGTAAAACCGCGTTATTCGCTTTACCCTTTTGCGCTTCAGCCCGCACGGCTACAGAAAGTCGGCCTCGCCAATGATTGATTCCAATTACTCCTTGCCTCTTTGCCCCAGGTTGAACTTCAATCTCAAGCATACATGCCCCGTCCAATGTGGGTTGGATACAGGAATGAATGGGCATGAAATGAATCAAACTGCTGATGCTTATCAACCTGCATGTCTTTTCTTATCGCCGTTCGCCCACCTTAGCGCCTGAATCCGCACAATTCGGCGGGGAAAATTAGAGAATTTAGTAGTATAAAATCACCGTATATTTCCAACACTCAGCACCTCGTATTCTGCAAGGGTTTAAGGCCGGTATCATCGGCCCATGAATTGAGGATATTGCATGCCTGCTGAAGACACTGTTTTCAATGTCATCTATGACAAGTATATGTTTTGGAGCATCCTCGTTGGACTTCTTACCTTCGGGTGGATGTTTATCGCTATGCTGCGCTACCGCGACGGCGTAGAACCGGTAGAGAATTTAGAAAAATACCACATTGAAGTCGGCTCTTTTCCCGTTGATAGCCACAATACAAAACTCGAAATCGCCTTCTACGTGCTGCCAACAATCCTCGTTGTTTGGCTAACAATGATTGCTTTGGCATCCAACACTGCAGTTTGGACCATTCCATCTGATGAAGATACGTTCAATGTTGATGTGGTTGGCAAGCAATGGTTCTGGGAATTCCACTATAATGACGATCTAACTTGGGAAGATGACCCGAGAACCACTTACGTCGAAGTCAATTGGACCGGGGGCATGATTACGGTTGATACTCACTGCCCAGCGGATTGCCAACGTATGGAAGCAACGAATGTAACGGTTGGAGTTGATGGCGTAGAAACAGATTATTCAATCGATTTAGCAGCAGAGATGCTTTCAGTTTCTGGCATTTATTTTGATAAAGGCCTTCACAGCGTCATTACGGTCTACGATGCGGAAGACAACTTGCTCCATACATGGGAACATTTGCCTGTAGGAACTATCCTTTCTACTGCAGGTGGCCAACATTTGATTATTCCATGCGATGAGAGTATAACGCTCGACCTCCATTCCCGCCCTCACGATACTTCTAATCCAGCCTATGTCGGCGTTCAACACGCATTTTGGTTGCCAGAATGGGGTGTCAAAGAAGACTTGGTACCTGGACTTGAAGCAGGAACGGTCATGACCTTCTTCCCTAACGATGCGGGAACATTCCCTATCCGATGTGCGGAATACTGTGGACTGGACCACTCAAAGATGATTGGCAACATCGACATCGTTGCTCCTTACGATGAAACCTGTGATTTCGATAGCTGGACTAATAGACAAGGAGAGGGATACTGATGCGAAAGCGACTCAGTCTTCTTGCCTTGGTTCTACTGATGCTGGTAGCAACTCCACAGTTTGAAGCAATGCCAACTGGAATTGGTAGTGCTGGAGATAATGGATGCAGTTGTCACGGCGGAGCAGCCGTAGATACCCAAGTCACCGTTTCAGGTTTACCTGACACGTTCAATGCTAGTGAAACATATGCCTTCACCGTCACTGTTCAAAATGATGTGATGGAACTTTACAATGGCGGTGTCACCGAAGAGGATGGAACTGGTTGGAACGGCCATGCCGGTGGCTTCAGAATCCTTTCTACTGGGGGTATGGTCACAACCGTTGATGCAACGCTCAGTCATGAGATGGACGGAGGCCTTACACACACCGCTGAAGGGAACTCGGTACGATCATGGGATTTTGAATGGGTCGCACCTGCTGATGACTCCAAAGTTGTCGAATTTACAATCTACGGAAACGCTGTTAATGGAGGAGCAGGCTCCGGAGGAGATTATTGGAACCAAGCAGACCTTGTCATCCCAGGATTGAATGCTGGCGATGTTGGCCCAACCGCTCGTGCGCTCGTCGTTCTTCTTACGGCAGTTGGCCTTGCTCTAGGAATGGTTCTGCTCGGCGTTATGTGGGTCTTTTACACCCGTTCTCCTGAAACATTTACCATCTCTAATTTCTGGGCTTATCTCAAACCGTGGCTCACCACAACCGATCACAAGCAGGTCGGAATTCTCTACTTCTTGTATGGGTTTATCTTCTTCCTTGTCGGAGGATTCCTCGCACTGCTGTTCCGAATTCAACTGGCATTGCCTGAGAATTCGTTCTTGACAGAAACGGAGTACAACTCTTTCTTCACTCTTCACGGGACTACGATGATTTTCCTTGCTGCAATGCCAATGATTGCCGGCTTCATGAACTATGTTTTACCACTGCAAATTGGCGCCAAAGATTTGGCTTTCCCTCGAATTAACGCAATGGGCCTTTGGCTCTTGGTCTTCTCAAGCCCACTCATTTACACTGGCATTTGGTCCGGCGAAGGTGCTGACATTACGTGGGTTATGTATCCTCCATATTCTTCTCTCACTGAAGGAAGTCTTGGTGCTGAAATGGCCCAATACGGTTCAAATCCCGGAACAACTGCCTTCCTTTCGGGTATGCTGATGCTCGGGGCCTCTTCTACACTGGGTGGTGTTAACTTCATCACCACAGTGTTCACCATGCGCGCTCCAGGCGTCGGTTGGATGAAGATGCCGTTGTTCTCTTGGTCGGTTTTCGTCAGCGTTTTCATGCTCTACATGTCTTTGCCGGCATTCATTATTGGTGTTGCTTTCCTTATGTTTGACCATACAATTGGAACGGTGTTCTTTACTTCAGGCGGTGACAGTTTGCTGTTCCAGCACCTGTTCTGGTTCTTCGGCCATCCTGAAGTGTACGTCGTTATTGTACCAGCGTTCGGTATTGTTTCAGAAGTTTTAGCGACCAGCGCACGTCGTTCAATTTTCGGTTACAAATCGATGGTCTTTGCAATGGCGGGTATCGGTGTTGTTGGTTTCGTCGTATGGGGCCACCACATGCTTACTTCTGGAATGGATCCATTCTGGCGAGCTGCATTCATGATTACCACCATGGCGGTGGCGATTCCTACGGGTGCGAAAATCTTCAATTGGCTTGCAACAATTTGGGGTGGTAGCCTTGTCATGCGAACCCACACCTTGTGGTCACTCGGTTTCTTGATTACCTTCACGCTTGGAGGGATTTCTGGAATGTTCTTCCCTGTTGCAGGTATGGATATGCACTTCCACGACTCATACTTCGTTGTTGCTCACTTCCACTACGTGTTCATCGGCGGAACTGTCTTCGCCTTGTTTTCTGGACTTTACTACTGGTATCCCAAAGCGACGGGTAAGAAACTTGACGAAACCCTCGGAATGTGGCATTTCTTGATTGGATTCTCCGCTTACAACGCAACGTTTTGGCCAATGCACGCTCTTGGAATTATGGGAATGCCTCGAAGAACGCACAGTTACACTGTCGAAAGTGGCTTTGCAGAATACAACGCAGTAGTCAGTATCTTTTCCTTTATCTTCGGCTTGAGCCAACTTCTCTTGGTGTGGAACATTATCAAATCAAATCGGCATGGCGAACCAGCTGGTAATGACCCGTGGGGTGGCTGGTCGCTTGAATGGGCGACAACCTCGCCTCCGCCAACACCTTCGTTCCACGACATTCCAACTCAAGGCGATATGAACATCCTCTACGGCCACCATCGACCTGCGAAATCATCCATAAGTGAAACATTATGGAATGCTAAACCAAAGGAGGCGGAAGAATGAGCGGTGGACACGGAGCACACGTAGACAATTCCATTTGGATGCGCGCAGTGATGATGGGAGGCATATTCCTTACCATTGGTGTACTTTTGTTTGCAACATTAGGTGTTTTCATGGCGAATGAAAAACATCACGTTTGGGAAGAGCTTGAAGATGATTACCACCATATGGAAGTCCAATTTGCGATGGACTCCTCTGAAGAAGGAGCAAACATTTCTGCTCATGAAGCAGAAGAACTCGACCATCTTCATCATGAAGAAATAGCGGCACACCTCTCATACCTCACCTACAGAGTTGCAGGAATTACCATTCTACTCATGTCAATTACCTATGCAGCGTTTATTGGTGTTGGTGGCTTTTTGAATGCCAGTAAACCAAACGCAGAACATGGAGACGGACATGATGATGGACACGACGAACATCACGGTTCATCCTCGCCAATTATTTTCGCTTTTGGTATCATGCTGTTCCTTGCAGGATTCCCAGACTTTGCCATCGCTTGTAAAGCGATGTTGAATGCCGATGTTACAGCTGATTTAGGCATGCTCAGTCTGAGTATTGTCGGATTACTCACCATCGTTATTGCAGTGGCCAACTGGTGGTTTGAAGACCTGCCATTTAACGGACACGGAGAGCAAATTGCGACATCATATCCGTTTGAAGGAGAACACATCCGCAAAGCAGGATTGTGGGTTTTCATCATGTCTGAAATCATGGTTTTCGCCACATTCTTTTCTTCGTATCTGCGAATGCGAACAGAATGGTGTACCGATTGGGCTATTGACAGCGGAGTTGAGGCGTGCAGTGGTGTAGAAAAAGGCACAGTCGTCACTGCTTCGGACTTACTCCGTCACGATTTCGCAACCCTCCTTCCAGGAGCGATCAATACCTTCGCACTGATTATTTCGTCTTACACCATTGTCTTAGCATTGAAGACCGCTAAGAATGCGAAGTGGGAACGCTCGACTGGAATTATGGGTAAAATCATGCCAACTCGAAAAGCAGAAATCCGAAACTATCTCATCGCAACCCTCGCACTCGGTTCACTGTTTATTGTTTTGAAACTCGTTGAATGGAGCCATTTGGTTGCTGAAGGCTTTGACATCGGAACCACTCAAGGTTCTATCTTTTACATTGCTACCGGAGCCCACGGACTGCACGTTTTCATCGGCCTGCTTGTCATGCTGTATCTCGTCTTCAAGGCGGATACCGTTGGCTTTGATGAAGACAATGCACAAGGTATCGAATACTTCGGACTTTACTGGCACTTTGTTGACTTAGCTTGGGTAGTCATCTTCCCAGCATTCTATCTGTATTGAGGTGAGGAAATGGGCGAACACATGGAAATAATGGGCAAAGACATCTACTTTTGGAACTTTATCGTTTTGATGTTCTTCACTTTGTTTGAAGTTGCTGCGGTTTTTTATGACGTCATTCCTGGCACGGAAATAGAAGTTACGAAAATGATGGTTTGGGCTGTTTTGATTATCGTTGGTATTATCAAAGGATTTGGAATTGCTGCTTTCTTTATGCACTTGAAAGACGACCCACGTATCTATACTCGAACCGCACTCTTCCCCGTTCTTTTTGTTATCCTCATGCTCTGGGGAATTGGATTATCAAACCCTGCAGGGGTTACTGAACTTCCAAGTTGGTGCACGCCAAATTGGGATTATGCTACTCGTTAACATTGAATTGATATTACAAAGCATTGATAGGGGCGCGACATCAGCGTTTATTCATGGATAAGAAGACGTGTGTAACCGCTGTCATGGCTTGTTTGCTGCTGTTGGCATCAATCCCTTCTACTTCAGCATACACCGGACATCAATTGTCGCGCGCAGAAGTTTCTGATTTCACACTTGTCGATCAAAACAATGAGAACTTCACTTTTTCTCAAAGCCTATCTGACGTTCATGTCGTGGCCTTCATCTTTACAGAATGTCCCGATGTTTGCCCAGTAATTACGCAATCACTCAAACTGGTTCAAGATGGTCTTTCAGATGCTGATGCCCAAGAGGTCGAGTTCATCTCAATCTCGGTAGATCCGCGTCGCGATACACCTGAACGTCTTGCGACCTTTACCGAACTTCATGGTGTTGATTGGCCTCACCTTACTGGAGAGGCAGACGTTCTTGCAGATGTGTACAATACTTTCGGCATTATCGTACAAGAAGACGTCATTGAAGCGCATATCGCTAATTCTGATCCGACAGTCACTTACGTTGACACAAACGGTAATGCCACAGAAATGATGTTCGAGCCTACAGGTTGGACTTCTACAGAAATGATTGCAGAAGAAGCGAACTGGAACCTCAATGCTTCTTACGGGCAGTATGGCCATATGGTGACTGGAATCAATGGGGTTGAATCTCCATCTGACTGGTCATGGTATTGGTCTTTGAACATTTACAATGAATCGTCTTCGGCTTGGGAAGAATCAGCGGTAGGAGTTGATGAAGTCGATGCTTTGGAAAATACAAACCTTGTGTGGGCTGCCTCGAATGCAAACATGTCTGCTCTTTCTGCACCTTCATTAAATGAATCCGAACCATCAATCCAAGTTCTCTATCCGAACAATACGCTTGACTCACATACCCTGCAATCCGAATTTTCTGCCTACCACCTGACGAAGGGAGCTTTTGATGCAGCGGGAATGAACGCGTCGTTTTCCATCGACCCTACATACGGGCATTTCTTAGATGCACTCGATGATGTCAACAGCCCCAGTGACTGGTCTTGGTATTGGACCCTCTACAGTTGGAACACTTCGAGTGACGGTTGGGAATACTCTTCGGTAGGAGTCGATGATATGGTCGAGCCTGGTTATATCGCTTGGGCTCCGAATACAACGAATGTCTCACAGATACCAATGCCCGAATCTTTGCAGCCTAACAACGACCCAAATTCTGCAGCATGCAATGGATCTGGATGGGAAATGGGTTCTGGGTCTGGAAAGCATTGTATGTGCGATGAAGGCTATGAATGGGCAGAAGGTGACCGCTTGTCTTGCGTCAGCACCGGTGAAGTTGAGATTGAATATTCGATTGGACATTCGACTATCACTTACATCTTGGACGGTATGACGCCAAAAATCGCTTGGACTGGAGATTCATGGAATGCGGATGATTTCCGTGCAGACGTTGAACAAGTGCTTGCATCGCAATCCTCTTCTGGCAATGCAAACATCATACCAGGAATGACGTTCATCGTCGCAGTATCTGGTCTAACCTTTGCCGCTCTCATCGTTCATATTCAGTCAACCGATGAAGAAGATGATGCGTAAGCCTCATATTGAATTGGCATCCGCCTGTAGTTGCGAAAACGGGGTTTATCGCCCCGAACTCTTGCAGAGGTCGCATAGCCCGGTATTGCGGTGGACTTGAAATCCACTGTCCCTAGGACTCGGGGGTTCGAATCCCTCTCTCTGCGCCATCTTCCTTTGTCTTGATTTTCCTTTTGACTGAACGAAGAGTTCTCAAACTAAAGCATCACTCGGTCAATCATGCGCCGAGGCCTCTTCGCCGTCTTGCTCGTCCTCAGCATGGCTCTCGCTGGATGTTTAGGGCCATCAACTGCTTCTTGGGGGAGCGATAGCGGTGAGTTGCACGTTGATTTTTCTCAAGATTTAACGACGATTAAAAGTGGCTTAGGCTCTGAAACATTCGAAAGGTCAGACATTGAAGCGATTGGCTGTTCCGAATCTGGAAATTTGACTGCCAACCCTTCAAGCACGGTTTCATTCACTGGCTATTTAGCCGCCAGCCACTTTTATTCCTCTCATTCTTCCACCGGCGGAGCGAATGGAATGGATAACGCAGTCGCAACAAGTGTAGCGATTGAACGCATGTCCTTCAGTGCCGCAAGTAATGTCGTTGAGGGCGACGGTTCAAGAATCGATGTCAAAAATTGGGATATGCCTCTCAGCCCAGAAACAGGGGCAGGCTCAGTTGATCTTGATGAGGTGGACCGAGATTCAAACACGTATTGGTACATTCTCGGCCTCATCCCTACAACCGAAAACATCCATGATGGATTGACAGCATTGGATGAATGGCATCAATCGGTTACCATACATGGATACCTTATGCAAACCAATGACAGCGGAACTTCTCCGGGATACTATAACTATCAATCAGTGGAAGAAGATTGCAGTCTTGAAATTGGAACTCAGAATCGCGAGAGTGCATACGTGCTTGTGACCAGCATTGAGTTGGATGGCGCCACCATTAGTTCAGACGGCGAATCAGATGATGAATGGGTTCACGGCGATGTCCCCTTCATTGGTAGAGCAGGTTACATTCTCTTTTTCTTGGCATTCGGAATTGGCGGAGGAGTAGGTGCGTTTATCTTATCAAAGATGTTTGTAATGCAGGGAGCAAAATCAACGATGAAAACGCTCCTTGGAAAAGCAGGTATGGAATCGATTAAGCAAGTGAAGAAGGATGCCAAATCCGCTAAAGCATCCGGCTTAGTATCACCCTCTCAACGTAAGGAAGAGGCGAGAAAACAGGCATCCAAAACGAAACCCAATGAACCAAAGAAGACCTATGATGAACCTGAACTTGCAGGTTTTGACCTCGACAGCGTCCTCTCATCCGGTCCAAGCATGGGTTCTACGACCGAATTTGGCGGCCAAGGCTCTTCAGTCGTTGAGACAATCGAATCTCAAGAGATGGAGCGGGAAATATCCGAACAATCCTCAGTTATCCCTTCATCTCCAACGGCGTCCTCATTCCCACCTCGACAATCGACTTCCAGCGTCACCTCGAGTCAACCGCCTCGTCAGCAAAGAGAACATTACACTTCTTCGGCGCCCGTGAAAAAGAAATCTGCAGGCCCTCCAAAAAAGAAAACCGTTCGCAAGAGAAAGGCGTCAACTCCTCAACAAGAAGCTCCAGTCGAGGATTCTAAGCAACCTGCCCGAGATGAGTTTAACGAGCCCGAAGAAGAATTTTCGGACTTTTCATTCTGATAGTGGTACGCAGATTTGTACTGCACCCGGTAATACTTCCATGTTCAACGGCGTTGAACCGATGTTCTCACCATCAACATTGATTGCAGCTGGTGCCGGAGTTTTGATCGACAAAGTTCTGAATTTGTGATAATCAACGCGTGGATGGAAAACATGTCGACCCTCTTTTTTGAGCATACCAAATGCCTTGAGTACATCTCGGCGCGTCATTTTCTTCAGAATTCCAATATCCATTACTCCATCATCAAGTGAGGCGCCCGGAGCCAAAGGCAACATTGAGCCACCAGTTTGACTGTTCTGAATTAAAAAGAGCGTGTAATCCCCTTTCATTTCTTTATCGTCAATTGTCAATGTAGCGTGGCGACGGTTGTTAGCCATGATGGCCATAAGGATGCCAACGTCGTATCGCATTGGACCCATCCATCGCATTTTTTCAGCTTTAATCGTCGAATCAACGCCCAGCCCCCAAGTAACCAAATTGTGACTATACCGGACAGTTTGGCCATTTTCAGAACCAGGAAGCCCGTTAACCATTTCCACTTTCGCTAAATCAAGACTTTGTCGCCCACCGCTTACAAGGCTGCGAACAGCCTGCTCAGTTGAGGTAAGGCGAAGATCGTTCGCCATCGAATTACCAGTTCCTGCAGGAATGAGGGCGAACAAACCCCCACCTCCGGGTTGAGCGTTCATGCGCCCAGTAATTACTTCGGACAAACTTCCATCCCCGCCTATAACGGCAAAGATATCTTCTGAAGTTGCCTCAATGCCTTGAGCAATCTCGATTAAGTGACCGCTGTACTCTGAAAAGTGAATCCCAACGGTCTTCCCCTCTTTCTCGAGCATGTCTTTGACTTGCTCACCAATGGCTCTCCCCTTCTTTTTACCAGCGAAAGGATTCACCAGAAGGTGAATGCGCCCAATATCTCCAGCCTTGTCAGGTTTTTGAGTGAAAACCTCAGCATAAATCGGTTTGTGTGCCCCCTTTTTCCGTTTCGTGGTCAAGTCGGGTTCGAAGCTTAGAGCGAGGGGTACTTGCCCCACCTCATCGTTTGACATGCTTAGAAGAGGTGGGTGTTTGGTTTCAAACCTTCTGTACACTCTTTTGTTAAACGCAATTCATATTGGGCGAGAACTCATTCATACTGCATATTCTTGGGCAACACCATGTGAATACCCCCTCAATGGTCCTTTTTCATGCAATACTATCGAGGTGAAATGCAAGAGGTCTTGAACCCGACCGATGTGGAAGGAACATGGCGAGTCCTTGGACTGCAGATGAAAAGGGGTTCATGCAACGAGCTCTTGATGTCGCAGAACGCGGACGAGGAAAGGTAAGCCCCAATCCTCTGGTGGGCTGTGTGTTGGTCAAGGATGGTGAAGTAATTGCTGAAGGGTGGCACGACCATCTCGGCGGCTTACATGCAGAACAAATGGCGATTCACGACGCAGAATCGAACGGTCATTCTCCCAACGGTGCAGTCGCCTATGTGACTCTTGAACCTTGTAACCACTTTGGACGGACTCCTCCGTGTACTGAAGCATTGATGTGGGCAGGCGTCAAAGAAGTCGTTGTCGCACACTATGATCCAAATCCAACCGTTCGTGGCAAGGGGATCCAAGTTCTCGAAGACGCAGGGATTGAAGTACGTCAAGGGCTGTTAGAAGATGAGGCTTCCACCCAAATGCATCCGTTTTTGCATTGGTGCCAACATCGCAGACCATTGGTAACGGTCAAAATGGCGGTCGATGCCAACGGCTCAGTCGATGATCGGAGTCAAAACCCTCAACGTTTCACATCCGAGGTTTGCCTTGATCTTGTCCACGGACTGCGCAAAGAATGCGATGCAATTCTCGTCGGTGTGGAAACAGTCGTACGTGACAATCCTCTGCTGACGGTTCGTCGTGTTCCTACAGAACGCCAACCACTTCGAATCGTCATTGACCCGAACCAGCGAACTCCAAAAGACGCGCTTCTCTTGACCGATGAGCATGAAACTCTTGTCATGGGTGAGGATTTTACGTCCTTGTCAGCGCTGCTCAATCTTCTTGGTGACAAAGAAATTCAACGATTAATGGTTGAAGGAGGTCCAACAACGGTAGGCTCCTTCTTAGACCAAGGTTTTGTTGACGAGTTTTACTTGATTCAGAGCAAAGTCATCCATGAGCAACCGGTTGCTTCCAACATTGATGAACGGCGTCTTACCTCTGCGGGTCTTTCTCACACGTCTACTGAATCATGGGGAGAGGAAACCGTTCAACTTTGGACACGGCCCTAGATTAAGGCGTAATTTCAATCCAAGGCGACGAGTCGCAGGTGTTATCGTAATAGTATACCATATCTTGCTGTCCGGCTGAGAATTTCATTTCCTCACAACCATCATCACAAAATCCTGAAGGGCTTTGGAAATACAGCTTCACTGACCAGTAGGAGCCATCATAATCGTCGCCATTGACTTCCCAAGTCGTGCTTTCAAATCCAATCGATTGTTGCGTACCATCGCCTAATTTGATGGTCAATCCTGCTGCGATTTCCTTGTTTGCCTCGTGTTGTTCTGATTCCTCAAGCCAACCACCACCTCCAGATAAGAGCCGGACAGTGACGTTGAGTGAGTTATCTGCATCGATGGAATGCGATTGATACACGTAATCGTAGCCACCATACATTTCGTCATAGCCCTCTCCGCATAATGAGGAGCTTAAGGGAGAAGTACAACCGGTAAAGGTAATCAGAACTGTCAATATGAATGCGAAGTAACCCTTAGTGAGCATATTTCTTGCTAATCATAAAAGGTCATAACTCTTCCTCAAACGAGAGGTTTTCTTGTGACACCTCATTTGTAAACCGGCTTAAGAAATCCCACATAATCTGCCCCGTGTCATAGAGTCCTTGATTCCCAGGAACGTAATATGGCCAAGCATTTGGCTCACCCCAATCGTTCACGTAGAGGTTGTGGTTCCCTTGATGAACAGTAATCAGTTGCACCTCCGCTCCGTTTTCACAATTTGAAAATCCGGTGGTTGTCATTAGACTACCTGGACTATTGATGTCTGGAACTGACCCTTCGCAACCGTTGTATTCTGCCCAGCGCATTAAATTTTGAACAGCTCCAGTTGTCAGTGAATCCGTATCTTCCTGCATTTCGGGATTGTATAATGTGCTTCTGGAAGATGTAGCATAAATTGCGTGTTCATCTAAAAACCCGTGAAGTTCCAGCATGGGGACAGGCGTATATTCAGGCTGAACATCATACAACAAATAGAACGACGTGCAAGCGATTGCAGCGATTTGGTGACTTGCATCCATTGCAAGTCTTTGAGCCATTCCGCAGCCGTTTGACCAACCGGTCACGTACACTCTTGTTTCATCAATCGGTAGCTCTTCAATGGCTAAATCGATGAGTGCCGATAAAAATCCCGAGTCATCAATATCATACACTGCCGCATCTGCACAGCACGTACCTTGATTCCATGATGGAGCACCTCCGCCCATTGACGGGTCACCGTCTCGGTGAATGCCTTGAGGGTAGAGAATTACAGTCCCCACATTATCTGCCAGTTCAGTCAGCCCAGTGTGATTTTTCTGGATGTGCATTGTTGAACCGTAGCCGTGAAGATCGAGAAGAAGTGGGGCCGATTCGCTTTCAGAGATGGTTGATGGGATATAGGAAATCCAGCACCTTTGATCTTCTTCATGCTCTAAACATTGTTCAGTACCGTTCCACGGATGAGTAAAGTTTTCGACCAACACCTCCTCTTTTTCTGAGGCTTGTTGGTTATTGGGCTCAATGCAACCAGAAAAGGTAAGCGATAGCAGAATTGCTATACAAAACCATTGTCGGCCATTCATTGATTTTGCCGAACAGTGTCGTAATCATAAACATAACCACGACCATTCTTTGATTACAACTACATTCGGCTGCGAACGAACACCAAAGCCATCACGGCCATATTGACGCCCAGTATCAACTCAGGAAGGAGGTTGAGATTTTCAGAAACTGCGAGTACAAAAATGACCAGCGACTGCATTCCGAATCCGAGTGATGATGAAACGGTCAATTCAAACTTCAAATCTTCAGATCCATTGCCTGCAAAACCACTGATAATTCGGTCTTGCCAACTAAAGAAAAGGAGGTAGATTGAATGAAAAATATTGACATTTGTTTGATTTTCCCACGGGTAAGCAACCGGTCGCTCTCGCTCATCAATACGACTCGTAGCATCTCCAGTGCCCATTGTTCGCATTAATATGGAATAATGATTGAACAGTGAATACTGAAATAAGGTTGCTAAAATGAGTGCAAAGGTGAGCCAAGCCTCCCAGCCAAAAAGAGTTCCAAAAGCTACCATGACGGCAATTAAGCCAATCGTATCTGCAACGGTATCCCAATATCTTCCAACATGCGAAGGTCTTTCTCGCATTCGGGCTAACTCACCATCGACCGCATCAATCACTCCTTTGATGATGAGGAGGAAACATGCAATGGTTGTTTGACCCTGTAAAATCAGCCACGCACAGTAGATGGTGAGGAGTAGATGGAAATTGGTTACTTGAATTACCGATACAGGCTTTTCTTTGAGAAAACGAGCGACCACACGAGCGATTGGCCGTCCCCATTCGGATAAATCAATGACACTTTTGTCGCCGTATTTCTTGAATCCCACTGATACGCCCATGTTGCCCTAAAGTTTCTCATTGATAGCGTTCTGCTTTCTTTCATGCACATATTGGACGGAGCATGACCCGTCCTCATTTTCGAAAAGAAAAGAGGAACTGCTATCAACACATCGTCTTTCCCCTAAAACGAGGGAGATTGAATGAAACTTCGACTCCACCAATTTCTTTCCAAATGTGGGGAATTCTCATCCAAAGCCGATGTCAAAAAAGCAATTTGGGATGGCGATATTACCGTGAATGACTCGATTGTCAAAAACATCGCCTATGAATTTAAACCGGCAAAACGTTCTGTAAAATATCGCGGTAAGGAATTATTTCTCCCCGAAACCGATGCCTATTTTCTTCTCAACAAACCGGCGGGATGCATTTGCTCACGACTCAATTCCCAAGAACTTGAACTCAACAAGACCTCTGTCTATGAGATTTTTCGAGATGCTGTTGCACCTTCAGTGTATGAATCACTGGTCACAGTCGGCAGACTCGACGAAGATACAACAGGTTTCCTGCTGGTTACAACTGATGGTAAGTTAGTTCACTCGATTACCGACCCTCACAGGAACATTAAGAAGACCTATCGAGTTACAACCGAAGAGAAAATCACGGATAAACAACTTGAATCAATACGAAAAGGTGTCGCTGTTTCAGTGGTTGAATACGGTTCTCTAGAAGAGTTTCAGACACGTCCTGCAACCATTGAATTGGAGAGTGAATCAAGCGCTTTGTTGACCATTGATGAAGGTAAAAAGCGCCAGATTCGGCGGATGTTTACATCACTTGATAATCACGTCATTCAATTGCATCGAATTTCCACAGAAGCTATGATTCTCGATGATTTTAATTTACAGCCTGGACAGTTTTGTTCAGTGACTCGAGAACAGATCAATAGCGCTTTATTCACCTCGACGAGCAGCTGAGGAATGCTAAATTCGCCATTTTTGCTTTGACCCATAGGTCATTGTACGCCAAAGCCATTCCGCAGGACCGAAGGCATACCGCTTGAGCCACCAAGGGCTAACAAAGAGTTGGAAAAGCCAAATTATCAAGACAATGGCATACAACTCCCATCGTTCAAAAGTTCCAATCAATCCGAAACCTGCTCCGGTAAAGAGAATTAAACACAGCAGCGAATGAAGAAGATAATTGCTCAATGCAGTTCTTCCAACTGCAGCAAGCCGAGAGCGTAAGGATGGCCAAAGTTCGCCTTGACACACCAACATTACCAGCCCTAACCATCCTAATGCCATACTGACGCGCCCGATGTGGTAGGTTCCTTGGAACCATCCTGAAATGACAAGCACATCGTAGTTGCTTTCAATCGCTTGATACAGTTCAATTCCATTGACGAAAAGTCCTATTGAAAAACCAACAACAGCGAGTTGAATGTAGTCTTTTTTCGAACGTTGGGCAGAAAGGAATCCTAGCCGATATGCGGCCATACCGAGTATCATCATTCCGATAGCATCCCATAACATGAACACGGGAGTAAAGAACATCAAATGTTCATTGACTTTTTTAGCGCTTATTTTAGCAACCTGTGAATACGAGCCTCTGCGGAGGTCCAATTCCTCTTGTATGGCAGTTTCATTGTAGGTGAAAGTCCCCTCTGATTCATACCATAAATCTGCTTGACTATGCAGTTTTTCAGAATGGTTCCCTTCCGGGTTAGCCTCGATAATCGCCGCCGCATCTCTACCCTCGGTCATCAGTTCTCCAGCGGTGGCAAAGATAAATGAAGAGCACAATAAGATAACCGCTGACAGAAGAATCAACGTTTTCGGTCGAGTATTTCGTAATGGATAGAGGACCGCTCCGGCTATCGCATAGAGGATGAGGATATCTCCAGTCCAGAGCAAGACGTAGGCATCAAATATTCCAATCAACAGTAAAAAGAATGTTCTTTTGTAATGAAGCCAAGCACTTTTTCCAGTTCCTGAATGGCTACCAAAACCGGTTGTAAACATAACGACGCCTGCTCCGAACAGCATTGAAAATAAACCTCGCATCGAACCCTCAAAAAACAGGTTCACGACACCCCAGACTGCGTAATTCAATTCGGCGTTATTCCCCAATCCAACAAAGGGATGAAAATACCCTATTGCAGCCATTCCAAAGCCGAGAATATTCAATAAAAGTATGCCGAGTAATGCAAACCCTCGCAGAATGTCCAATGAGGCAATCCGTGACGAAGCGCCAACAGGTACTGAAGCATTCGATACATTACCGACTTCAGACACAATGTTTCCAGAAGAACCGAAGCGATAAGTGTTCAGCCGGCTTGAGAAAGTGAGAATCAAAAACCGTTTTCTTGCAACCATCCGGTGACTGCAATGTTGTTTTGTCGTAAAACCGATGCTGCCTCGGTCAACAATTTTTGGCGTTGAGGAATGTTTTGTTGTTGCTCAGCTACCGCTGCTAGTTGAATGAGTGCATCCGAATGTCCTTCATGGTCATTGACTGTTTTTGCCAGTCGCCGACTTTGTTCAAATCGTTCAGCAGCAGATTCTAATTGATTGCGATACAGATGCGTGTTGCCGATATTGAACAGTGCAATCCCTTCTCCTTGTCGATCTCCTAACTGACGCATGATCGCTAATGATTCGTTGAAGTGGTGCTCAGCCTGTTCAAATTGGTCTTGTTCTTCGAAAAAGACGCCTAAGAGGTTCAATGTATCGGATTGTCCGCGCAAGTCAGAAAGTTTCTTTTTCATTTTGAGAGCCATTTTGTATAATCGCTCAGCCTCAACATAATCGCCTCGCTGTTTGGCTTGGGATGCCAGCTGAATATGCGAGAAAGCCTCGCCTCTTCGGTCACCAATTTGACGCTTGATAGCAACGCTTTCATTGGTTAATCTTTGGGCGTCACTGGTATTTCCAAGGTGTTCAGCCACCGTAGCTAGGTTGGAGAGAATAATCGCTTCACCCTCCAAATCTTTCTGCTTTCGTTTGATAATGAGGCCTTGTCGATAATGCATTTGAGCGGCTTGATATTCTTTCTTGGTTTCCAAAATATTCCCGAGACCAATCAATGCTACGGCAACGCCGTTTTCATCTGCATGGCTTTCTTTGATGGTAAGCGCTTGTGAAAACAAGTCTTGCGCTTGGTCATACTCGTTTCCAGTGAGGGCGAGATTCGCCATGGCCAAAATGACATCGGCTTCACCGTTCTTTTCACCCAATTCGAGTTTTATTGCTTGTGCAGTACGGAAATTTTCGTATGCATTACCCGCATCTCCTTGGTTGAGTGAAACATAGCCAATATTAATCATAGCGTCCGCCTCACCGCTGCGATTTCCTTCCGCACGGAATGTTTGAAGCGCTCGCTGATATGAATCGAGTGCTGCTTGATATCGGCCGGTTAATCGCGCTGCATTTCCAAGTTTCAAGTCAGTTGATCCCTGAACTTTCACACCGCGAGAAGTGAGTTCATCTCCTGCTTTGAGAAGGTTTTTGACGCCAGACATCTGTTGATTTGATGGGTTTGAATTTTGAATATTCCCACTAAATCCCATTTGTTCAAGAGCCATCACCATGGCTTTAGCCATATCTTCTGGACTGTTTTGAACAATCGTCTGTGAAGTTAAATCACCCATAATTACGCTGTCAACAATTTTCTGGTGCGTGAACACATTTGCACCTGATGTGTGTTGAACATCAGTGCCCACAGGCACCCATTCAGAGCCGGTCCATTCCGATTTCCCATCTGGGCTCAGTGTGCGCTCTACCATGTTTCTAACAAAATGTGTTCAACTATCTAAGTATTGTTTCATTGATAGATTTCTTATCGATGAACTATGAAGTAAGTACTATTAAATCATATATCAAGCCAACGAACACACAAACGCGGGGGGCAGAAACATGGTAAAAATTGCAATTTATGTTGATACCTCTGGGTCAATGAATGAACGAATTCATGGAGAATTGGATGAAGATTTCAGCGGCGAATCGCATTCAGTACTAGGTAAAATCTTTCGCGGACTTGGAATGAAAGGCCGAGTAAAAAAACATCTTGTTGCACAAGCGATGTGGCAAAATCTTGTTCCAACGTTCAAAGACAGGCAAACAAAAATTTCAACCATCAACAGCAGGGGCAGATCTCGTATTCTTGCTCCGCTTGAATTCCGAACAGAAGAGGAATTGTTGAAGGTTAAGTTTCCAAAACCCAATGGTGGCACGTACCTGTGGAAGTTTTTAGTCGAAGAAGCAGAAGAACTTGCCAAAGACAGTGTTGACTGGCTGTTTTTCTTAATCAGTGATGGAATGGATATGAGTTCACCACCGCCGTTCAGTGGCGTGCAAGGATTTCAACCTTGTATTGAAGCCATCAAAAGCATCGGTATAGATGTCGAGTTCCACATTATCGGTCTAGGCTTGCCAGACTCTTCAGTCAATGTTTTTCGTCAAGTCAGTGGCGCAAGCGGCGGTTCATTTGTCAACATTGTTGAAGCCGGAGATGACGTCGAACAAGCAGTACAAGAAGTCGGTAGTGCAGTCGAAGAATCTTTGAATCCAATTGCTCGAATGGCAAGTCGTCAGAGAAGGCAACAGGAATATCTCGAATCTCGGCAAGAAGGTGACCTTGATATCACGACTGAAATCACTCAGCCAACTCGTTCTTATTCAGGATATACGTATGGTGAAGTGACGATTGAAGACACCAATCCTGAACAACTTTCTCAATGGCAAAACGACCTCCTTCGGATTCGAGGCGATGAGAAAATTGAGAACATTCAATCCTATGAGAACTGGGTTTCAATGCGTTCTACACCGTTGTTTTCTGAGACCCCCGGCATCCCTATCGATTCATGGGCATTATCTGCGGACGACGTCTCTCTTCTTGCCAGTATGAAAATCGACAATCTGTTCACATTCCTTTCACAAATTCGTCGGTCAGACGTGCCTATTGAGAACCGAAGAATCATTGTTCGTGGCGAGAACATCTCTGAATCTTTACTTGACACGCTTGCGAATTCAGGCGCTCGAGTCGTTATTTATCCCGAAGAATTACCACCTCCACCACCTCCGGAATTGGATGATGAGAAGTGGGAGCGCAATGAGTATGATTTCAACGATAATCCGACTCGAGAATGGGACATTTATCCTCACTTGGGAGCCAGTAAGGCTCGCTATTCAGTCGTTGTTGACCCGCCAGCATTCCCCGAATATGTCAACAAACTCTCTCAAGCTTTTGAGCGAAAGAACTTGGCCGCTGATTTAGAGTCGAAACTCCGCCCAATACAACGCTCATACGCTGAAGCGGTCTTCAAACCGTCATGGCAACACTTCAACGCAAACTGGGTTCCAGACGATTGGCCTTCATTGATTTCTCTTGAGCCTCAAGAGGTGGGTGAAGCGTTTTGTGAATCGCTTCGTATCGCCTATGTTCAAGTGGTTCATGAGTGGTTAATTTCACATGGTAACCGTCCAAAATTCGTCTTAGTTCGGCTTTCAAATGAATCCAAGTCACTTGGATTACACAAACACCCTTGTTATCTTGAATTCCAAACCCTTCTCGCCGACATGTTCCACTATCAAAGCACAAACCAAGGGATAAAAAAGCCTCGAGTAGAGTATTGGTGAGGCTTTTCACATACTTAGAAAGAAATACTACTGCAGAGAGGCCAGCCTATGTCAGAGAGGTCGCTTCGTGACATGATAGAGGAGAAAAAACCGTTCTTCTACGCCTTTGGAGTTCTGCTTCTTCTCACCGTCCTCTACATTGTCGTAGGTGCTTCTACATGGGCGGTTGACCCGATAGAAAGCCCAACACGATTCTGTGAAGAAATTTCTGATGGATTGGTCAAAGAACCGATAAATGCCATATCCAATTTCACCTACATTATCGTCGGCCTGATTATTCTCTGGAATCTTCCTTCTCAGAATGTGAGGGGCTCAAACCCGATGTTGGAACATGGAATGTATCCCATCCTCTATGCTGCAGGTTCAATGTACATCGGTATCGGCAGTTTCGCAATGCATGGCACCAATACCAATTGGGGCACAAGTATGGACTGGACCGGTATGTTGTTCTTTATCTCATTTCCAGTGTATTACAACCTCAGTCGTCAATATGCTTGGAGTGACCGATTTTTCATCACGCTGTTTTTCATTATCTTCATTTTTACAGCCATTTTAGACACGTTTGCAGCCAACAACAACCTCGTTTTAATTGAAAATTTTTCAGATGGTCGCAAACTGAAATTATCGCAGATAACCCGAGATTACATGTGGTCGCTTTACATTGGCACATGGATTATTCAAGAAACGAAAAACCTGACAAAGAACCGACTTGGTTGGATGATCTTCCTACCGTTATTCGCTTGCGTCACTCTTTCTGTAGGAGCTCCGAGCCTTCAAATCATCATTCTGTGTTTGATGTTCATCGTGATTGCAACGCTGCTTCATTTCAACGTAGGACAGGAATTGGTTCGTAAATCAAGTCCCGATTTGTGGATTGGTTTGGCCTTCTATGTGTTGGGCAATGTTGTTTGGCGCTTTGGACGCGAAGGCGAATCGGCTTGTAATCCCGATTCACTCTTCCAATACCACGCTCTTTGGCATCTGTTCACAGGACTGGCCGTCTACTACTTCTATCGATATTTCCTAACAGAGAATACGCAAGAGGAACCAACCACAGAGTGAATTCATCACTTTGGAACGAAAGTAATCTGTGTTTCGCGCTTTGAAAAGTTTTGAATGGCGCAAACCGCTCGTCGGTGTTATGGCACGTCAAGGTATTCTCTTTTCCTTCGTGCTTTTTTTGCTCATCTCAGTGACATCGAACTCTGTTCTCGCCCAAACTCAAGCCTATAGCCAACCGAGTTCAGAGAATCAAACCATGTATCTGTGGGGTGATTCATCTCTCGAAAACGGAAATTGTTACACACACTTTTCCTCCGAAGATTCGACAGATGTTGGATACGGAGAGGTTGAAGAAACTGAAAACATCAACTTTTCTTGTTCACTTGACCAACCACTGCTGGAAGATATGTATCTCAATCCAGAGGGTTCAATAAATTTCCAACTCGGTTTTTTGATTCAATCCTCTGAAAACAGTGGTGGGGATGAACTTCTTCTTTCACTTCAGAAAGATTCCGAAATTCTAGCTCAACAAGAATTTACTTTCTCGACCTATTCGAATGAACAAGTATCGTGGCAGATTCAAGTCTCTGAAAACATGACGTTTTGGGAGCAGGGCTCAACCCCTCAACTCAACATCCAATTCAACAAGCCAGGTCCAACTGCCCTTGAATGTTTGAATCCTCAGAAAGCACTGGCTGGCTGTGATGCGAAATTCCGGTTATACTATTCTGACAATACCGACGGGATGACTGTAGAGGGAATGTTTCCAATTCTCAATGCATCTGACCCTGCAGCGGTGAATCCAAATGAACCGGATAATGACGACGATACCTCGAGTATGGCGGTTGGAAGTGGTTCTCTTTCCGCACTGTTATTCTCACCTTGGTTTATCGGAATATTCGCATTTGTAGGTTTCATCTCTCTTCAACGAGACCGATTCCAACTTGGCATGGTTCTTGAGGATGATTCTGAGGACATCACTCCGGGTGAATCCTCTTCTGATGGATCTACACTTGTCGACAGTTATCGTGCGCGTGTTCTCACCCTTTGCGCTCTTTACGTCGCTCAAGGCATTCCGTGGGGTTTCATCACCATAGCTTTCCTTACCTTCTTGGCAGACAAAGGCGTTGGTGCAGGTGAATTAGCACTCATGCTCACCCTTGGCACCCTTCCTTGGTCGGTGAAATTTCTTTGGGGTCCCGTTATCGACCGATTCCAATTCCCTTCTTTGGGCCGCCGTAGACCATGGATTCTTCTTGCTCAAAGTGGAATGATTATTGTTTTAGCATCGATGATGTTTGTTCCAAATCCAGAGGAAAATGTCCGAACAATCGCATGGATGTTCTTGGTTTACAACATCTTCACCTCTCTGCAAGACGTGAGTACTGACGCTTTGGCAGTTGATGTTTTGAAACCCCATGAAATGGAGAAAGTCAACAGTTACATGTTCACTGCCAAGTCGATTGGTGGAATCATCGGTGGGGCTGGGCTTGGACTGATCATCGGCACGCTTGGAATCAAAGCGACTATTTTGCTTCAAATTCCAATTCTTGTCCTCATCATGCTCGTGCCTCTGTACATGACAGAACGACCCGGAGAGAAGCGCTTCCCGTGGAGTGAAGGTCATGGCAGTGAACAACTGCAAGAGGATCAGCGTGATTTCAAAGATATTTTTGGGAAACTGAGAATCGCCTTTTCACTGCGTTCTGCTCAACTCGGAATCCTCTTGAGTCTCGTGATGTCGCTCTCGTTCTTTTTGATTCCAATTCTACCGCTGCTGTTCGTACGTGAACTGGATTGGACCGTTGAGCAATTCAACGTGACCAACGGAGGAATTATACTGCTTTTCACCATACTTGGTTACCTCGCTGGAGGGCAATTAGGTCGACGATTTGGAGGAAAATCGGTTATCATTTACGCAGCGTTATTCACAGCAGTGGTCACTTCATTGTGGGGATTGACCGAATCGATGTGGAGCAATGGAACCTACATGATGGTGATGTGGTCCATTCGCACGTTTACGTGGGGTCTGGTCACCATCAACATCTATTCCTTGGTGATGCGAGTGACATGGAGCGAGGTTGGAGGGACCCAATTTACCGCATACATGGCGATGATGAACGTCTCTTCGATTATCGGTTATCAATTGACTGAGCCACTTGCCAGTCGCTTTGATTATTCGACACTGTTCTTGCTTGCTGCAGCCTTTGAAACACTGATTATCTTTGGAGCACTGTTCATTGACCCTGCAGAGACCAGGCGAACGCTTGCTCAAGAGCCGTCAGCTAATTCGTCGTAAGACGAGTGTAGTGCACTTTTTGGCTCTGAAAACTTGAGTAGCCATTCGTTCAGTCGACACAAATTTGAAGAATAAATATACGGATATTTACTATTTGCCGGCTAATCGTTTATCCTCTCAGAAGATAAGATCTTGATATGCAGGAAGCGATTGATGCAATTACAGAGGAAACGTTTTCTGAAAAAATAATTCTTAATTTCAAAACAAACAGGGTTCTTCAGATGACTTCTATTTTTATTGCGTTAATTCTCATCTCAATTCCGGCATATTCTATGTTTTCGAAATACCACAACCTTGACGATGAATATCAAAGAGATTTGATATACGTTATTGGCGGAGAGAGTGGCTCGCTCTCATGGACTTCACAAAGCGATTTACAATTAAATGATGATGAGGTTTTCACATTGACCTTAACCTATGAAGACTTTCCTGAAGAGGCTAAAAATAAGAATATCATTGGATTAAATTTTATTGTTGAAGTTACCGATTATGATGATGATAATGAAGAAACAACCGGACTTGGATGTGCTGTAGATCCTGGCGAAGACGCACATGATTCAGTTTCTGGCATTGTTCGTGTACCAAACAGAGAATTATCGAATTTTGAAACTATGGATTATAGGTCTACGTATGTTTTCTTATTTGATATTCCTGAGGATGCATATGCTGGATTTGATTCTCCATTATTCATTACCGGTTATACCGTTAAGGAAATCGAGGAAATGTTTCAAACTGGAGATGAACTCTTGGGCGAATATACTTTCGAAATTACAGGTAATGTGGAATCTGGAGATTCGACCTTTCAGTGCAATAGGCAAGATTCGAGTGTAACAATCAACTATTCCCTCGAATTAACATGGCTAAATGTCGACGTCATAGAAATGGACGAATTTTGGTGACAACGCTAAATTAAAAATCACTCACATGTAAATCA
>TARA_B100001093_G_scaffold520477_1_pt1 | contig 33822 bp, 32 predicted proteins | sample TARA_B100001093 | Tara Oceans TARA_B100001093 (sample SAMEA2623116) | marine metagenome | biome: marine biome (ENVO:00000447); feature: surface water layer (ENVO:00002042); material: "saline water (ENVO:00002010), including plankton (ENVO:xxxxxxxx)" | depth 5 m | reverse complement strand
TTAGTCGATATTTTTCAAATCACTTACTTTCCAATATTCACTACCACCGTTAGGCATAGGTCTTCTTATGATAAATGGTATTTTATTTTGTTTTAGTTCCATATAGGCAATAGTATGACCATCAATGATATCTTTTGTTAGTTCAACAAAAGGTTTTGCACCGTGATTAATTTGTTTTGCACGCAAACCTAAAATCTTTGCCTTCTCATATCTAGTTAATATTGGAATAGTTTGATGAAGAGGGTCTATAATTATTCCTTTTTTATTTCTAGTTACATTTGATAGAGTAAGTAATTCTTTATAATTGATTTGTTTTGTTTCCGGATGATAAGACTGTATAAAATCTTGATTTAATTCTTGTTCTAATTTCTGCATATTTTCATCATATTCATCATCATCACTTTCTTCCTCTGATGAAATCTCATCTAATTCTACTTTTTCACCTACAAAATTGGATGTGGGTAATTCAGTTGTTTCTAGAACAATTCCAGGATTATTTTCTTCATCTTCTTCCTCATCTTCGATATCACTTTCTTTACCCATTTCATCTTCCTCAACTACATCCCCTACATCTTGTTCAGCTAAATTTTCTACTCCAACAGAATCATCTTCTTCATCATCATCATCTTCAGGTTCTGATAAAACAATACTGGCTGTATCTTCTCCACTTTCTTCAGCAGCCTTTAATTGCTTTTCAACATCAACTTCTTCTAAATCACTCATTTATAATAATATAATAAAAACTTTATTATATTGTTTTCAATTTTATTTACTAGTTGTATTCCATACTGTATCACAATGAGCACATAAATAAACAAACTTCATATTAGCATCATCGTATCTAATATATAATATTTCTTTTTCAACCAAGGGTTCTTCAGTTCCTTCCTTAATCTTATTACAATCGCATTCAGGATTAGGACAGTCAATATTATAAATTCTTGGCAATGTTGGGTCTAATTTTGTATATTTATTTATAGAATTTTTATAATTCATTTCTTTCTTAATATTTGTTTTACTTACATATAAATTGTTAAGATTTGACACTAGTGACTCATCTTCATTGCCACAATTTCTACAATAATATATTAATTTATCTTCATCGTCTTTTTTTAATTGTAAGTAGTACATATTTCCGCAATTTGGACAAAAGTGCATTTTTTATATACTAATATCATAATATATTTATTTCAATTTTAAATTATATATTATTGATAGCTTCAGTTAGTTCAGTTTCTAAAGTTTCATAGTCTATTAATACCTTCATATTATAAATTGAAACTTTGCATTGTTCTTTTTTATATTTTTCTTTCAATGACTTGACATATTCAAAAATATCATCCTTATTTTCTTTTATGTATTTTGTAAAAATAGGGAAAAAAACTTTGCACTGTCCTAGATTAGAATATGTTTTTTCTTTATTTAAATTTCTAGTTAGCGCAATTTGTAAATTTTTAAATCGAATAATATTATTGTATGGTTTAAATGCTCTATGTTTTTCTGTAAATCCGGGTTCATTTAAAAGAGGTTTGTTGTGTAAAAGTGTAACCAACATAAGTAAAACAGATTTTATAGTTTGACAAGATGTCCATTGTTCTCCTTTCCATGTATTTAATATACTAATACAAACCTTTCCATTTCTATATAAGTTGGGATGAAATCTAGTGCAACCATCATTAGTCATATATGTAAGTTTTGGTGGTGAAAATGGATAATTTGTAGGAAATTTAAATTCAAAACAGTAGCATCCATATCTATATATTGTATCACTTGGACCAAAAACAACAGCATATCCTTTTAACATATTTTCTTCATCGTGTGCGTAATAAATACCGTGGTCACTCAATGGGTCCTTAATAATTTCAATTATATCCTTCTGTAATCGTCTCCTACTAGTTTTATCCATAACAACTTTGCTATTATCAGTCATAATATAATATAAATATTTAGAAATATTTAAATTATTATAAAATATATTATATCTTGTTACCATTGTAAGTGTAAAAACTAATAAGTTATTGATTTTCATTATGTTACCAAAATTGATTTAAAATATCTCCTATATTTATGAATTATAAAATGCCCGGCACCAAAATTGTACGCACTTTGCCTACATTCTTAAAATTACATAAAATAAAGAAAGGGGAAAACAATGCAGATAAACCTAGCACACATACAAGAATTGGTGGTAAGGATGAAAATGGTGAAATAATTTATGGTGGAAATTATCATATACCAGAAGAAAATTTGCAAAAATTTTATGAATTATATCATAAATGGGTATTCGAACTAGGAAATAAAGAATATTTGACAGAAACTCAAAATATTGAAGAAGGAGGACCTCTTCTTATTGATATTGATATGCGATTTACAGAAGGAACTAGTGAAAGACAATATGATGATGAAGATAAATTATCTATTATTGAAATTTGCTGTGAGGCAATAAAAGATGCATTTGATTTTAAAGAAGAAGTAACATTTCCTGTTTATTTATTTCAAAAAGATGATATTGTAATTCAAGAAGGTAAAGAATCAAAAGATGGACTTCACTTAGTATTTGGTATTAGTATGAAACATAATATTCAAATGTTACTACGAGAAATTATGATTAAAAAAGAAGGAGAAATGAAATTGTTTGGCGAAGACGGACTAAATTGTGTAAATTCAGTTAATGACATATTTGACGAATGTATAAGCACAGGAAGAAATAATTGGCAGGTTTGGGGTTCTAGAAAACCAGGATGTGATGCATATAAACTAAAAAATAAATATGTAATTACATTTATGCCATGCGACGAACCTTATTCATTACAACTTGAATCTATTGATAATATTAATATTAAAAAAATGCTACCAATCATTAGCACTAAAAATAAAATATTTACTAAATTTGCTGACGGGAAAGTTTGTGGTATTTCATCAAAACATTTATCTAGTTTAGAAAAATTAAATAAGCCAAAAAAGAAAAAAATTATTAAAAAATCCAGAACTGCAGTGCCTATATCTTTTATGTCTAATATGCCTGGAATGAATAATTACGCTTGGCCTACTAATGTATCATCATTAAGTGAAAAGATTCAAAATACAATGAATAATTTAAATTTAAAAGATTATCATCTTAAAGAAATACACGAAATTACATTATTATTAGATGAAGCTTATTATAATCCATTCAAGGAATGGCTAGAGGTAGGATGGGCATTACATAATACATCTCCAGAATTCTTATTTTGGACGTGGGTTAAATTCTCAAGTAAATCTACAAAATTTGAATGGTCATCTATACCTGATATGTATAGTAAATGGCAAAATATGAACGATGAAGGATTTACATTTCGTTCTATTCATTATTGGGTTAAAGGAGTAAATCCTGTTCAATATAAAAAAATTCACGATAATTCTATAGAACAGTTGGTCTGTAAAACACTTCCAGGAGGTGGTAGTGATACTGATATTGCTATTTTGGCAAAAAATTTGTTTATGGGAGAATTTGCGTGTGTTAGTATGGTTGAGAAGAAATGGTATCAATATATGGGTCATCGTTGGAAATGGAGTGATGGAGGTGTTGGATTAAGAATTAAACTTTCTCAAGATGTAGAAGCATTGTATCATCAAGCCACACAAAGAGAAAAAGATAAGGCAGCAGATGAAAATTATACTGCTGGAGAAAGAGAAGGATTCTTACAAAATGCAGCTGCATATAATAGAATTGCTATCAAACTAAAAACACATAATCAAAAAAAATCGGTAATGGGAGAATGTCAAGAACAATTCTATAACGAGGAAATGATGAATAAAATGGATGAAAATAAACAATTACTAGGATTTGAAAATGGTGTTTATGATTTTAAACAAAAGTGTTTTCGACAAGGACTTCCTGAAGATTACATTTCATTTACTACAAAAACAAATTATGTATCATTTGATGAAAATAATGAAGAACATATTACTATTAAAGAAGAAATTGATGATTTTATGGAGAAAGTATTTCCTAATGAACAATTAAGAGAATATATGTGGGACCACGCAGCATCTACTCTTATAGGTGATAATATTAATCAAAAATTTATTATTTACACAGGCGTAGGTGGTAATGGTAAATCTATTTGGGTAGATTTACTTAATTTGGTATTAGGTGATTATGCTGACAAAATTAATATTGCGCTTCTTACACAAAAGAGAAAATCAATCGGTGGTCCAACTCCTGAAATCGCAAAATTAAAAGGTCGTAGATTTGTAACAATGGATGAGCCTAGTGCAGGCGATGAACTAAATGAAGGTATTATGAAACAAATGACTGGTGGAGATGAGATGGAAGGTAGAGCTATGTATGCTAAAAAAATGCTTAAGTTTGTTCCACAATTTGAACTAACTTGTTGCACGAATCATCTATTTACAGTTAAATCTACAGATAAAGGAACATGGAGGAGAATTAGACAAGTAGATTTTAGAGCAGAATTTGTTGACCCTGAAGATTATGCAATTAAAAAAGCACAAGGACTAGTAAGTGATAAAGATAGACCAATTTATGTTAAAGATTTAAACTTAAAATATAAGCTTCCTAATTGGGTTCAAGTATTTACTGCATTGTTAATTGAAAGAGTTAATCGAACAGGAGGTATTGTTAAAGATTGTCCAATGGTATTAGAAGCATCTAAACGATATGAAGAAAAAGAGAATTTCTGGAGACAATTTATTAATGAGAATATTGTTAAAGGGACTCAAGATGATAGAATTAAGAAAACAGATATTAGAAATCATTTCAATGAGTGGTATCAAACAAATTATCAACAGAGACCTCCTAAGGCAACAGAATTATATGAGCAACTAGAGAAAAATATTGGCAAACAACGAAATAGAGCTTGGTATGGATACAGAATTGTTTATGATGCATATGATAGCGAAGAAGATATGGATAACAGTAATTCAGATTAACTTGAAAATAATTAAATGAGTAATATTTTTTAATTTGATTTTTAATTTTTCAAAACCAAGACAATTTTTTTTATTAAATTCTCTCCAAATAATTTTTTCAGAACTAGAAAATATCATAAATAATTTAATATATTTATAATATTTATAATGGTATGTCCAACTTCTTGTATTGTTGCCGGAGCATTTATAGTTTCTAGCATATTTGTAAGCTTACGTGTAGATAAATCTACATTGAAAGACCCTTTATTTCAATTATTAAGTGAGAGAAATAAACAAAGATATATGAGAATTGCAGATGAAAGAAAAAATATATATCTTAAGGGTTTTGGATTAGGATTTATATTATCCATTATTGCCCTTTTCATTTTAAATAATAATAAAATGTTTAAAGTAACAAAATTAATCAATATTTGCTTCGTTTTAGCAACATCATTTACGGTTAATTATTTCTTTTATATATTGCATCCTAAAACTGATTATATGGTTTTGCATTTAAATGATGGAGAAGAGAAGAAAGCGTGGTTAAATATTTACAAGACAATGCAATTTAATTATCATTTGGGATTTGCCTTAGGATTAGTTGGAATGATTTTTATTGGTAATTCCTTTTGTTAAATTTTCAACTTCAAATTTAATGATTTGGAGAGAATTCGTCTAGTTTTTTTTCTTCGTTTTTTAGTTTTTCTATTTCTTTTATTTCTAGTTCTTCTATTTTTTTTGTTTTTTTTACTTTTAAAGAGAAAGTATTTGTCAATGCGTTGACATTTTTTATTGTATGCAACTAATTCAGGAATGCTCATTGACCAAAAAGGTTTTGGAGGGTCATAACTTTTAATGGAATACATAGATTTATATAGTTAAAACAAAAAACTATATAAATTTATATTTAATTAAAAGGTAATTTACTAAAAAAAGAAAAAATAACTAAGCTAAGAATAACTAAACTAAAGAAAATAAAGTAAATATTATCTATTTTTTGGTGTTTAAATGTATCAAAAATGGATTCATATACACTAGGAACCTTAGATATTTCATTTTTAAATGGATTTTTCCAACTTATTCCATATTCAAAGAAAAGAGGAAATAATCCAGCAATTAAAATAAAAGGAACAGATAGAACATTTCGATATTGTTTTTTGATAATAAAAATAATAATCATAATAATGTAAAATATCCAATAAAATACCTTTAACCACCATAAGATAGGATCAATAACACTGGTATTAACATTATAAAAATGAGCTAATCTAAAATTAACATTTTTTCTATCTTCTTGTTGTTGTGCTTCAGTAACTAAATCATTATATTTTTCGATATATCCATCTTTAACAAAATCAATATTATTTCTATAAGCATTAATTCCTGTATAATAACTAACTTTTGAATCCATATCTGCAAATTGTTTATTAATCTCAGTATTCCATGTATTAACTGTAGCCTGTGCTTGTCTTTTATATTTTGCTTCTTGCATTTCTGAGTAATAACCTGCTCCTTTTGAAGCAGTATAATAAGCTTTTTCTGCTCTATTTAAATTAGGCCCAGCATTTTGCTTATTTTGTTGAGCTTTTATATAGTCATTTTTAAGTTTCTCAACCTTTCTTTTATTTTGACAATCAGCATTACACACACCCTGTTCATTCATTGCCGATACCATATTTGTTAACCCCTTTAATTGAGATGTCAACCCTGCCATTTTTAATATATAATCTTGAGATATTAAAAATTTAATGAATATTATGGAAATTCTCATGTCCTTTTGGTTGTGTAGCAGTTACCATATTTGTAAATCCATCCTGACCACCGGTATCATCGCCATAAATAGCTGTATTTACTTTTCCAGTAGCTTCTGCTCGTTCTTTAACATTTAATATAGAATCTTTGGCTTTTTTAACACCACTTTCAATATTAGAACAAGTGTCGCTAAATAATGAACCCCAGTCAAATGCTTTCTTTTCTCCACCTCTTTTACTTCCTCCTGCAGGGACTCCCTTCCAGTCAAACTTGTCCCAGTTAAGATTAGTTCTACTAAAGTTATTAGCTAATCTACCTAATATTGTTATAATAACAATTGAAATAATTAAAACAATTGCACCGACTCCAACACTAGCTGGAAACCAAGGTTGTCCCATCAAAATAACAAAAAGTAATACAGCTAATGCCCCATATGTAATAACTTTCATAATATTTTTATGAGACCTATATCTGTCATATTCATATTCTCCAAGTTCTACTAATCTTTTTTTATTCAATCTTTCCTGTTCCAATACTTTTAATTCTTTTTTGACATTTTCTAACTCCTTATCAACCACTTTATACATAGTAAGTTGGTCTGCATAGTTTCCTCTACTATCTGATGTTTGTCTTTGTTGGTCTGCATACATTGTTTTTAATTGTTTAAAAAGAGCCATTCTAGTATTACTTAATTCATCTAATCTAGTTTTTATCATTTGACTTTCCTGAATAGAATCCGGAGAAGACTTATTTAATGATTGTAAATTATTAAACATATATTTTTCAACATCCTGTAAATCTTTTAGGTTTTTTATTGTAACCTGATGCTTTTCACCTAATAAAGCTGGATGTCTTTGAGCAAACTGACCTCGTTCATCTGCGGTCATTGTTGAACCATCCATATTTTGTGGAATATTTGTGCTTTGAAACTGACCTGCCATAATATATATAATAAATAGTTATAAAATTATTTTCTCATTCTTTGAATAACTAATAAAATAGTTAAAATTGCTAAACCTGACCAAATCAATAACTGCAACTCCGAGCTTTGTTCTTTATATCTAACATCTTCTAATTGTCCATCAATCGTTCTATCCTTTTTGCCTTGTCTAGCTATAACATCCGCATATAAACTACCATATTCTGCAAGTTTATTTTGCACATCAAAATCGGTATCATCTATATTTTTTTGAATAGTCATATCAGTCGTTCCCAATTCCTTTATCTTGTCAAATATTTTTTGCGCCGTGTCAATTAGCTCTTGATTTTCAGCTGCTAACGCAGTATATTTTGTATGTAAATTCGCATTTGTTTGAGGACTAGCAATTCGAGCATTATAACAAGCAGTTGTCATATACCCACCTTGTGACCCTGTATAACCAAATGCATCAGGAATCTGCTCACATTTTGTAATTTTTTTTCCACGCATCATAGTTGAAGGCGGACCGCCTGAACCTCCACCACAATCACAACACCCGTCTTTAATTGTAACATTGTTTGAATCAGCATAGTTACTACTACTTACTGGTCCTTCTTGTCCTAATACAACCTGACCATCTAAACATCTACCTTTTGTAGCAGAATTACAATCTTGACTACCCACTCTAGACTTTAAAAAAGTATCTTCACATTTTTGGACAAAAGGACCTTTTAAATCACATCCAGCACTACAAGCCTGTCTTTTATAAGACCACGCCCCGGTTCTAGGAATAGATGTAATACAAGATGCTTTGCATTTTTTAACATCCTCTACTCCTTTTTGATACTCACCCATAAATGTTTTATAATTACTTGAATAGGTGCTTAATTTTCTATTATATTCTTGTTCTAATTGTTCTAATACTTTTAATTCTTTATCACTTACTCCCTTTAAGGTTTGTTTTCCCTGCGTAAATCCAGATAAATTTTCAATTAAATTCATTCGTGATTTTAATTTATCTACCTGTTGTTTTCTATTATTTAATAATTCCATACCTTGCTGCAATTCATTAACAATTTCATAATTAATTGATTGATTATTAACAGATGCATTTTTATTTGCATTTGGTGATAGAATACCTTTTAAATTATCTAAAAGTTTGCTAAAAACCATTTTATATTTAATATATAGATATAAAAAAGTTAATTCATTATCTAGAATTATAAATTGCTGTTGCTATAAATGCCCCGCCCATAATAACCCAAATTAAATGATGCATCTGTATAGAAGGGACTGATAAATTTTGGTCTTCTACTTCTGCTCTATATTGTTCTATATCCATCTTAAATCTATCAACCTTCTTTTTTTCCTTTAATAATTCATTATAAGTATTTTCTAATTGAACCTTTTGTGCCTGAATATCTTTATCTATCGACACATCTTCGCCCGCTAATTTATTTACTTCACCTTTCATAGATGTAACTCCTGAAATCATTTTTTGATTTAATGCTACTAGTTGGTCATAAAGAGGAGAATCTAAACTCATTGTATTACAAGTATCATTAGTACCATAAACATTTCCTGTTGGTATTGCATTATATTGAACACCTGTAACTGTAACTGTATCTGCAGGACAAGTTTTATGTCTATTTATGAAATCACTATATCTATGTTTAAATCCTAGATTATCAACCCACGCAGTAGTTCCACTACTCTGGTCCTTTGCATTATAACCTCCACTTCTACATAATTCTCCTATATTCATAGGAGGACCTAGAGACAATCTGCTAAACTCCTGAGGACTTAACGTTGAACTAGAATTAGGACAACTTTCATCTTTGCTTTTCCAAGATGTGTCCGTAAATTGCCTCGCAATACCTGTGTTGTTAATATAAAAATAATTTCCGTTATATGAAACTACTTTATTCTTTAAACTACTATTTAATGAACTTTGCCTAGTAGCTAATTCCTGTAAATATAATTTATATTTTGTAATATATTGACTCATATTATTATTAAATTCCTGCTCTAGTACTTCTAGTTTTTGTTTTTCTGCTAAATTTTTCGCTTCTAGAGGATTTTGTTCAGCATTGGTGAATCCTTCACCTAAATCAGCAAACCTAGTTGATTTTAATTTATCAACAATATTTAATTGCGTTAATGATATTCTATTTAAGTGATGCTTTCTAACTAATTCTTTATATTTTTTTTGATATCGTTCAAATTTTTTCCCCTGTGCAAACATTTATTTATAAACTAATGATAGAAAAACATTTATTGTTTTAATTGTTTATAAATAAAATAGGTAATTGATAATATTCCTATTGAATAAAAACTTGTTAATATATAAGTCTTACTATTTTCATTATATTTATCTACTTTCATTCGTTTTCCTGCTCTGCCATTATTTATTTTATTTGATAATTCGTCCTTATTATCAGCATATTGTTTTTTATATAATGCAATAGGACCTTTTTCAACTGTTTGAATATGTTCTGCTGTTGTTTCTATAGCACCCTTTAATTTTGATTGCATTATATTTATATCAGCTCTCGTCTTTACAACAGCAGCTTGTGCTCTATCATTTTGTGTATTGTCTAAACCGGTAGCTTTATCTGCATATGTATCAACATATTGTTTTGTGGCATTTTGCCATCTAAATCTTAAATTAGAAACATCTTCTTTTAATTTTGTAGGGTCCAAATCACTCATTTTATATTAAGTTTATAAATTATTTACATAATCTATAATATTTTGTTTCTAATGCTGTTGGACTTTTTCTAGTAATTTCAACAACTTGTCCTGGTCTTAAACCAATAGCCAATGCTGCAGGGTCAAACCTAGAAATCTCAGGCCATTGTGATTCTTTAATAATGTTATATTCCTCTGCTACTTCTTTTTTTCTATCATTATTAATAATGTCGTGCTTAGGAACCAACTTATTTTTTAAAATATTATACAGATAAGTATGTAAATTATAAACATTTACAAAGTATTTATTTTGTGTAAATTCCATCTCTAAAAGATTCTTAATTGCCTGATTTGGCTGGTCTTTTGTAACTATTACTAAATCATCTTCATTTGATAATATTTCCTCTAATTGATAGATATCTTCAATATAATCCTGAATATGTGGTCCTCTTAATTTTGTACCTAGATGATATTTTATATACATTTTACTACTACCCTCTTCGCCCCCTTCTCTTTCAAGAAGCATATCTAATTGTTTATTGGTATTTAAAACTTGAATTTCATTAATAGTAAAATTTTCATATTGGGATGTGTCATAACCTCTTTCTTTTGCTAAATCCAAAATAATTTTTCTAGAAATAAATATTTTGGAAATAAATTGACTGTTTGTGGCTTTGGTAACTGGCATTATATATATTAATATAATTGATTTTATATATTTTTCAATTTTATATTAAATCAATTAAATAATTTTCTTTGTTATTCCAGAATCATCTTCTTTTTCGTCTTCCTTTTTATCTTCGTCTTCTTCTGGTGTAAGCAATAAATTTAAACCGTCTGTTTTTTGCTCGTTTAAAGAGCTAACTGTTTTTAATATTTTTTCAGTTTCTTCTTCTTTTGCAGCTTCAGCATTTCCAATATCTCTTTCATAATCCATATCTTCCTCTGGTGTTTCAATAGAAGGAGTTCTATCTTCATCTACTGCCTTTTGATATCTTGCTTTTTGTTCATCTTCATATGCTTTGTCCATTTTCATTCTTGTAGCAGGGTCTATTTGTGGGACATTATACCCATCCATTGATGCGATTGAATCAGGTGTAGGTGTAGGTGTTGGGGTAGGAGTATTTCTATGTTTCTCAGAATCTTCCTTTAATTTATCTTTATTTTTCTCAAGCCATTCAAAATAATCTGGACTATCAGGAGATGGGGCGGCTACGGGTGAAGGCCCGTCATATTCAAATCCTTCAGGTGGGGTATTTAGAGGATAATCGGGACTTACTGGACCATAGTCGGGACTCTTTGGAGGCGTTTCTAAATCATTACTAAATGAATCCCTATACTTACCTTCAAAGGGACCTTCTATTGCTTGTGTAATATATGCCATTTCCTCGGGGTCAAATTCAATAATTCTATATCTTGTTCTAGGTTCTGCGTCACTCATAAAGACAACTAAATCGCCATCGTTAAATCTATATTCACCCTTATAAGGTTCGTCTATCTTTACATCAACGTCTGTACCTTGGTCTTCTGTATCTTCATAAAGCGGTTGTTCTTCTTTCCAGTATGGTGATGGACTAGCTTCAATCTCAGGAGTTTTTTCTTTAATTACTGGAGCTTCCTTATTTTTTAGTTGAGCACTTTGTAATTTAACAAAATTTCTTACTTGTTCTACATTAATAAATTTTTGATTTTCAGTTGCCGCTCCACCAGTTAGTTTTTCAATATCATCGCCTCTAGTTAAAGACATTAATTGGTCTACATTATCTTCTGTAATTAATCTCATTTGAACATTCATAGCTTGTAATTCCTGCATTAATAATTTAAAAGCATATGGCACTGAAACAATACTAAAATCTCTTCCAAACTTACTTACATTAACAACATTTAAGTCTTCTACTAAATTTCCAACAAATTTAACCGGACCATCTGCCATAGGACTTAAAAATATGTTATTTGCTTCATTATATACAGCTACACATCCTGTTTTATTACAAATTGCCATTTGAAATTGGTCACCTCTAACCATCATCGATTCTTTAATAAATGAACTCATTCCGTGTGCTAAAAGACAATCGCGGTCCATCTCACCTATTCTCAAACCTCCATCATTTGCTCTACCTTGAACAGTTTGTCTAGTTAATGCTGTTCTAGGTCCTCTAGCACGATAATTAATTTTATCCTTAGGCATATGTTTCAATCTCAAATAGTATGTTGGTCCAAAATAAATCTCCGTTTCTAATTGCTCACCGGTCATACCATTATATAAAATTTGGTTTCCTGTTGAATGATAACCCTCTTTGGTAAGCATTTCCCCATATTGTTCATGTTTAGGTCCTTTATTTGTAAAAGCAGTGCAATCTCCAAATCCTCCATAAATACATGCTGTTTTACTTGTCAAAGTTTCTACAAGATGCCCTATAGTCATACGGCTTGGCATAGCATGTGGATTGACAATAATATCAGGTCGTAATCCATCTTCAGTGCAAGGCATATCAGCTTCTGGAAGAATAATACCTATAGTGCCTTTCTGTCCTGCTCTTGAACAGAATTTATCACCTATTTGTGGAACTCTTTCACCTCTAATTCTTACTTTTGCTATTCTTTTACCTTCTTCACCTTCTGTCATAAATGCTTTATCAACAATACCTACCTGTCCTTTTTTAGCATAAACTGAATTATCAACATAAGTATCAATATGTGTAATACTATTTGTGCCCATTCCTATTATAACAGATTTATCTGTAACTACTGTGTTTTCCTTGACAATACCAGAGTTTTCATCTAATTGTTGGTAATCGTATCCAGCTTTTAATCCAATAACATTATTATCTAATACATTCATAAACTTCTTTTCTACATTTACACTACCCATTTTTTCCATTTCTTCAAATGCCTGATAAGTATTGTAATATGTAGTTCTGAAAAGACCTCTTTTAAGAGACCCTTCATTAATAATAACTGCATCTTCAACATTGTAACCTGAATAACACATAATTGCTACAATAGCATTTTCTCCATAAGGATGTTGTTCTTGAGTCGCATATTTTAAATATCTAGATTTTGTCAAAGGTATTTGTCCATAATTTAAAACAAAACAGGATTTATCGAATCTAGTATGATAATTAGAATTATATAAAGAAACTCCTTGTTTTGATTGACCACAAGAGAAAGCATCTCGAGGATAAGGATTATTTTCAGGATAGATAATTTGATTTGCCATTAATCCTAATATTAAAGACGGATGAACTTCGCAATGTGTTATTCTTTTAGCTGTATAGTCTTCTCTTTTATCTGTAGAATGTGCCAACATAATACTGTTTGTTTCAGGACTATCTAAATAATCTACAACCGAAGCGTTTTTAATTAATGAATCGATAGACTTAGGAGTAACATTTATTTTGCAATCTTCTTCTAAAGCATTTTTTTTATTATTAAATCCTGAAATAATATTTTTCCAAGTAATAGAATCATTTTGATAAGCTTCCATAACATTATCTCTTTCATATGAGATTTCTCCATTCATTAAATAAAATAAAGGTCTCATTGGTCTTCCTGCATCTGTGCATATTGAAACTTCATTTCGCTTAATATTGAAAGTTATACTAGTAAAAATATCAATCATCTTATTTCTGCGATGTAATTTCATAATATTAACAATTTTTAATGGTTCAGCAGTGCATCCTATCCAAGAACCATTCACAAAAACCTTAGTAGTATATTTCATATAATTTAATGAACATTCCTCAATAAGTTTTACATTTAACTTTCTAAGATAATTAATATAAGGCCTACCGGAACAACCTTTTGTAATAATAGTAGAAGTAGAAAGATGCTTATGTAATCCAACATTGCCACCATCTGGAGAATGAAGTGGGCAAAGTAAGCCGTATTGAGAAGAATGAAGTAATCTTGGAGCAACAACCTTTGCCCCATCAGCAGAAATATGTAAGTTTGTTTTTCTTAATTGACACATAAATCCAAAATAAGAAAGTCTATTAAGTTCTTGAGCAACGCCTGGTTTTTTAGTATGTTCAGTTGCTCCCCAATTACCCTTAAACGCCTTTCTAAATCCTACTTCTACAGTTCTTTCACTAAAGAATAATTCTCTATTATTTAAAAATAAGTTAGTAAAATCCAAACCCTGATAGGCTGTTTTATTTTTTTTATATAAAAATTCCTTATCTATTTTAAGATAAATACTATCTAATTGTAGTTTATAATATTCGCTAAAAAGGTCGTGAATTAATTTACCTGATACTGAAATTCTTTTATATTCATAACTATCTCTATCAGTAGGTTTATCTTGTCCAGTATATACTCCTAATAATCTCTTAACAATATAACCTAAGTAAAGTGCCTTCGTTTTAAAATTTAATTCACCAATGTGAGGTAAAAAATAATTCATTAAAATTTGTAAAACATGATACCGTGTTTTCCCCTTAGTTAAAGAACCAATAAAAGATATTGCAGCTTGTTGTGTAAAAATATTTCCTGCATCATGAACGCTTGGAATAAAAAGGTCAATTAGATTTTCATTTTTTTCCATATCTAATAAGCAAGTTTGAATGATTTCTTTGTCAGATATTACACCTAATGCACGAAATACGATAAATAATGGCACAGGTTTCCTAACTTGTGGTATATTCACCACAATGTGATTATTTTTTTGAGAAGGTTGTTCTCTTACAACTCTAACGGATAGCGTTCTTTTGGGTTTTGCTGCATCTTCACTAACTGATTTAATTTCTGCGGCAAATGAATATAAGTCATTAATATCTTTTAAAACATATAAAAGATTGTCTCCTCTACCTTCTTGAGATACAATTGCTTTTTCATTTCCATCAATAATAAAGTAACCTCCCGGGTCATTTCTACATTCACCCATATTAAATCTAGCCTCAGGAAGAATACCTTGCAATAAACACATATCAGATTGTAACATAATAGGAAATTTTCCCATATAAATTTTTTCAAATTCTAATGTTTCGTTGTGTAATATAAATTTATTTTTGCCTGTCGAACCATCTTCTTTATCAATCAATATTCTTATTTTCATCACAACATCATAATGAATTGTAAAACCATAAGTCATATTTCTTAATCTAGCTTCATTAGGATACATATAGTGTTCTCTGTTTTCATCAAAAATAATAGGCTTCCCGTAATAAATTCTATCTGCATTTTCACCACCTAAATATATATCACATTCATATTTGTAAAGTTTTGTTTCTTGGTCTAAATCTTTAAAAATTCTAAGAGGATTACGGTCTTTTAATATTTCTTTAATACCAGTTGAAAAAAATGAATTATAAGAATCTAGGTGATGTTTTACCACAATATTTTCATTATCATTAAAATATCTGTCTATAGTTTTCCAAGCTATATCATTTGGATTCATATAATATACCATTAGCATTTTTTTTAAAACTTAAATTAAAAGATATTATTTAATAGCTATTAATTTAATTATGTTGAAGAGCAAAAATAATGAGACCAATTAAGACAAACATTGCGATAAATGGAAGTAATACTAAGAGCCAAGAAAGTTGTTTATGTCCCTTTTTGCATAAAATATTAAGAAGATATGTCCATCCTAACACATAAAGAACTTCAAAAACAATGTAAAATGCATTATTGATAGGAGAGTTAGCTTTCATAATTCCGCAGGCAAAAACATTTGGATTTCCAATATTTTGAAAACACTGCGATAAAACCGCAAGAACTGAAATACCTAAATAAAACTGAGCAGGTGTGCATAAGGAGTTAAATAATTTTAATGCGTCCATTATATATTATTCAAATAAAAAAATTAGGATACTGTATGCTTAGCAGCGGTTTGAGATGAGGAACTAAACATATTTGGCACATTTGGTGTTACTTTAATAAATTTACCTGATGTAAGACCGGGTTGATGCATAGGGTCAGCAGGCATAACAGGCTTACCTCCTTTGTATCTAATAGGTATATTTTGAGCTGTATTACTTACTTTATAATAATTTAAGAGTGCATCTCCTAAACCAATATCATCCAAAAATCCCCCACCTTTTTGACTCTTGGTATGTTCAACAATATTTGAATTACTATTTTTTGGGTCTGGTAAGAATGGATTTTTGTTTAAAGGAACATTTGTAAAAACTTCGCCTATATTTTTAGGGTAATTGCAATTAAAAGTAGATGGTCTTAATAAATTTCCACCCCTTTGTCTTCTAGTAAGTTTTTTTCTTAAGTTTTTTAATTTTCTTTTTACTCTAGTTAAACGAGCCTTAAATCCTCCTCTTTTCCTGCGCATTTTTCTTTTCTTTTTTCTTCTTATAGTCTTGCGTTTTCTTCTCTTTCCACCTTTTAAGTTTTTTTTATATTTTCTTGTATATGTCATATAAATATTGATTAGATTTAAAAAATATTTAATATATTGACTAAATATTTATTCGATATCTACGTGTGTAAGCATATGTCTTCTACAACACATTTTATTTAAATTTAACTTATCTAAAACCTGTGCTTCTGGAGTTTTTTTTATTTTTTTATCATCAAGATAAATTACTGTGGTCATATCAAGTCCATTGTCTAATTTAATCTTACGCACTTCTTTAACATAATATAAATATTTATCAGCTAATACATTGCCGCAGGTGAAACACTTAACTGGTATAATCATTTTTAATATATATTAAATATGATATTATTAAATCAATTTTAAATTAATTTTTATATGTGCAGTTTTGTCCCTTTGCTGAACAAACTCTACCTTTTTTACTTTTAATATCACCCCCATCTAAATAATAATACTCTTCCCATGGTAATAATTTACCATTTTTTGAGCAAAAACATAAATCAGATGGACCATCGCTACCAGCTGCGTCTTGAGAACCAGAACCTAAAGCTTGAGCAGCAACACATTTCTTTATAGTTTCTGTTGTATCTTTTGCAACAGCCCATACACAAGTTCCTAAAGAGGTGCAAGCAGATTTGTTATTTAATTTTTTACACGTGTCATTATTATTAGTTTGAGCACTAGCTTCTTGATTTAATTGAGTTAATGTCATTGGGTTTGTCATTTTTTCTACAACTAAAACCTTTTCTAGTTTTACTTTCTGGTTTTTAAATTCTATATTATTAACAACAATATAAACCATTAGACCAGCAAATAACCCGGCTACAAATAAAATGGCAAATCCATTTTCATATAGAAATTTTCCTGTTTGTGTTAATATATTTTGTTCGGCCATATATAATGAATTAGGATTTAAATTTTCCATTATATATGCTAAATTTAACGACGGCGGCGAGAACGGCGCTTCTTGCTCTTGCGGCGGCGCTTAGTCTTGCGGGACTTTCTGCGGGATTTCTTGCTCTTACGGCTCTTGCGGCGGCGCTTAGTCTTGCGGCGCTTGCGTTTGCCACCTCCAAGCCCAGTGAGTCCAGCTTTCTTAAGCTTATCGGCTCTGGCCGCGATGCCCGCTGAAGTTCCCTTAAGAACCTTAGCCGCAGCTTCAGCCTCTTTAGCTGCTTTCATACATTTCTTGCTGCCTTGCATAATATTAAGTCGGCAGATTGAGGGTAAACCAGCAGTGCGGGCTTCGCGCATTTGTTTTGAGGCATCTTGTTTTGCCTTGGATGCAGCCATAATAGTCTTGTCAGCATCAGCCATAGTTTTAGTGGATGCTGCAGCAACTTTGCCCATTTGAGCCTTAAATGCTGAATCGGTCATATTAGCGCCAGCTCTGCGTTTGCGTGATTTACGACTCTTGCGTTTGCTTCTTCTTTTCATATGAGTTCCCATATTATAAAATATAATTAGATAAAAATTATATTTTAATTGTTGCTAAAAATAACGCATTATTGTTCCAATAACTTATATCCCTCAGTTGTTTTTGTTTTTCTATGAACTGTTTTATTTTTTGTAAATTCTAAATGACACTCCTTACATATATTTGCTAAATTTGCGGGATGATTTTTATGAAAAGTTTTAATCCAATTATTTACATCTGCTTTTTCTTGTGGTTCTAAATGATGTATATCTACACCTTCTCTGCTACAAAATTCACAATTACCTTTTAATTTTTTAGAACTATATTTTGACTTTTTTTTACTTAATGTCCCACAAAGTTTCTTGTTATACTTATTTCTTAATTTATAAGTTCCATCAATAAATTCTTTTGGAAAATCAAAAGATTTGCATACTTCAATTCCATACATATTCTCTCCAGGTCCATCTTCTAGTTTCCTAGTATAATGAAGAACACCATTAATATTTCTAACCGACATATGTTTTATAGCTAATTTCTTTAAAGAAACAATTTCTTTCATAGTTGTTAATTGATGAAAATGACTGGCAAAAATATGAGATGCTTGTTTTTTATTTAACCAAAGTAATACTTCAGCAAAAATAGAAACAGCACTAGATGTTTCTGTTCCTGAACAAACTTCATCACCTAAAATTAAACTATTCTCATCACAATTATTTATAAATGTTGAAACCTCGCTCATTTCCACTGTAAATGTGCTTAACCCTTTAAAAATATTATCATTCCCTAAAATTCTAGTGTAAATAGAACTATATGGCTTATATTCAAAACTTGAACAAGGAACAAACATACCTGCCTGTGCCATAATAATAGAAATACCTACAGACCGGTTGATACTACTTTTACCTACCCCATTTGTTCCAAAAATTAATAATCCATTTTTCTTTTTTCCAATTGAAACATCATTTGGAACATAAATCTCGTCTGTTTGTATCTTTTCAATAATAGGATGTCTAATATCTTTTGCGTCAATAAACGCTTTTTTAGCCTTTTCTTTTATAACAGGCTTGCAATAATTATTATTTTTACTTACATAGGCTTTTGCAACAAGCATGTCTAAATTTGAAACATATTTAACAAAGTCATTCATTTCGTTGTTATAATCCCTAAGTTTAATTACAAACTCTGTATAAACATTTGTTAGCATTTCTTTCATATTGTCTAATTTTTGACCATAAGTATCATAAAATTTTTTTAAAATAGAACCTGATAATTTATGATTACTACCTATAGCACCACTAGTGTGCTTGAATGTTGAAAAATCAAGACCATTTACAATAAAATTATTTTTTTTGTAATTTTTTGTTAAGTTTTCCTGAATTCCTCTACATCTAGCAGGTGTAGCATAAAAATACATACCGCTTTTTTCAGTAAATTGTATTTTAATTGCATTTTTTGCCTGTCTATCTTTAACCTTAAATAATAAACTATTTAATGTATTAATCCAGTCATTTTTTAATTGATTAACATCATCAAACTCATTACTTGCTTCATCTAATACACTATTTACATTTTTGTTCATAAAATTTATTTCAAATTTATTTGTAAGCAAAGTAGAACAAATTTCCATATTTAAATTTCTCTCCAACAAATCGATTAACTTCTGACAAACATCCTGAATATTTGTTCCAATATTATTTTTAATATACTTCATCATAACCTTATCTGTTTTTAGAATATTATGAATATCTATAATGCAATGTAAATTGTTATTGAAACTAAATAAATCATTTGGAGAGATTTTATTAAAAATAATTTTTCGATATAAATGTTCGATATCGGTAATAGCTTGAAATGATTTTCGTAAAAATTGATATTTTTCCCAATTTTTAATCAAGTATTCAATCATATTATATTGTTCATTTAAATATGGAATATCAGTAACAGGATGTAAAATTCTATCTTTCAAATATCTTCTTCCCATAGGCGTAACACACTTATTTACTAATAATTCTATACTAGAATATTGTCCCTTATTACCTCCAATATTAACAATATTTAATTGTCTAAGAGAATGATTAGCAAGTAGCAATTTTTCACCTACATTATCAAATCTGGGTCGTTGTAATTTATTTGTTAGATTGGCATTGTGTTGCCAAATAAAATCTAGTAAGAAACATAGACTTTTTAATGCAAAAGGTGTTTGTGAAAGTTGAGATGATTCCATATAAGACTGAAAATCTTTAATGTCCTCATAAAATTTCAAAATAATTTCCTTTTGATATGATTGATTATCGCATTTATTAGCAGCTATAGATTGGTCATCACTTTTATTTTGATTAATAATATGGATAGATTTCGTTTCTAAATCGGCATATTGTATAATATCTCTTACTTGTTTTTCATCGTCATAATTATGAATTAATACAATTTCACTAGGATTATATATTGCATTAAATCTTTCTAATTCATCAAATACTGTTGTATTATGAATATCTTGTTTTTGAATATGATGTTCAAAAATCTTTACAACTCCTGTAAATGCATCAATTACTGCACATCCAAAATAAATAGTTGGATTTTTTTTGAGAAAACTAGATGATTTATTTATAACATAACAAGCAATATTATTTGTATCTTCTTCTTTTTTTTCAACACTAAAATTACAACCAGGAGAATAAATATTATCTAATCCCCTAGTTTTTTTAGAGCTACCGGGAATAGTGCCATTTTCCTCCCAAACTGCAACAGTGTAACCATTATCAGTTAAGATTTTGACCCATTTTTCTAGTAAATAATCAGCGTGAGTGAATCCTGCCATTTTCACAGGATATTCTGTTCCTTCAAAAGCAACAGTTAAATTTTTATTTGCAACATTCATATATGTGATTTTAAGATAATCTTCAAAACAAGGATTTAAATATTCCCCAGTTTCCTCATTTTTTAAACTATAAATTTCGTAAAAACCACCACATTGCCATAGTAATATAGTTTTATTACCAAATTCATTTTGATATTTTGTTAAATATTTAAAATATTCAGCAATCATACGGTCATCCTTATCTTTACCTTTTCCTTTCTTTGTTGGCATTTAAAGTAATATTTTATATTAATAAAACTTTAAATAAATTGGTTATAATGAATTATTAGTTATTGAAATAATCATCTGCTATTTTAAAATTAGGTAATGCCCACTTCCAATGACCTTTAAGGTCATTTTTTAAATCATTTTCATCTAGGTGCCAAGTTAGTATGCCATAAAATTTATCATTCAATAAATATTGTTTTATATTTTTTTTTCTTAAAACATCGCTGAAAACTACATATTCATGTCTGCCAGTTCCATCATTATAACTGATATCTTTTAATGTATCATTGCTAATAAAATATGTGCAATGTATTACAGCAACTTCATGAGCCCCTACCATTTGTTTGTGTAAAAGTTTCATATAATTATCGTGATGTGCATAATATCCATCATTATCAACTGCATAATGATAATTTGAATATCCGGTCTTAGTAGGTAACATAGGACCAAATACTTTTAATTTTTTATGTGTAATCATATCATTAAGTGTATTTGGAGTAACAAAATTATCGCAGTCCGCAACAAAATAATGCCATCCATATTTTTTCGCATAATCTATAGAATCTTGTCTAATTTGACCTAAAATTTCAAATCTATGCCTATTCCAATCTCTATGTGCCATTTGCTTAAGAGCAGGAGATAAACTACTATCATCATAATACACAGACCCATATTCCTTGCCATGTTTCCCTATAAAATCCATTAATAATTCAGCGGAATTATCATTATTATCATTTGTTCTAATGTATAAATGCAACTTTTTTTTGTCATACTTTTGATTATAAATACACTGTAAATAAAAAGGCAGACAAGGAGCTTTATCTTTTGCTAAAATAGCAATAAGTATTTCATCTTTTGGACAACAACCTAAACATTGATATTCTTTTATTCCTGAATCTAAAAAGGTATGTAAATATTTATGATTCGTGCAATAACTATTTAAGTCATTTGTATCCCAAGAGGCACAATTTTCACCTAATTGCATAGTTTCTGGATATAACCAAAAATGATTATCTCTATTTTTATCGCCGTGAAAAACTAAATCCATATTATAAATAGTTTTCTTTTTATTTATAATAATTAAACACGCTATTCTACATAATAAAAAACATTACTATTTAGAATACTCTCGCCTTCATATCTTTGTTTTTTGTAACATATACATCTAGAAAATACAGTAACTAAAAAACAACCTGCAAATATAAATATGGATTTAACTAAAGTTTCATTCTCCTTATAATGTAATTTCAATGGATTAGCTATAATAATACTAATAATAAATGTATAACCTACAATCAGAAAAAACCAACCCATACAATAACTCAACTTATATCTACAAAGAGACGCATGAAAAAAATGCTCACCTAAGGTCATTTAAATATTATTGTTCCTCATCTTTATGCCAGTTATGTAAAAGAATATCTGCATTTTTATTACTAACATCTCCACTTAAATAAGCATTTTCAAAGGTTGTTCTTAAAATATGGTCTGGTGCATTAGAACCAATTTTTGTTAAATTATGCTTTCTTAAATATTCTTTAACTTCTTGAATAGATTTTCTTTTTAAAACATCAACTTCTTTTTTAACATTTTTTCTTGTTTTTTTACTTTTTACTAATACACCTATAAATCTGCCTTTTTTATTTTTACCTAAAGTTATTTTTCTTCTTATTCTTCTGGTTTTTATTTTAGTTTTTTTAGGTCTAGATGGTTCGTTCATTTCCTTAAATTTATTCTTTAATTTATCTAATTTATCTGCTCTGTCTTCAAACTGAGTATTAAGATTAAAAATAGGAGGTTTAATTTTATATTCGTTTGTAATATCTTCTTTATTTTTTTTTAATGTTTTATTATATTGTCTCCAAGTAGGTTTGTTACCACCTTTTAAACATCCATAAGGTGGAGCAGGTGCAACATGCATTTGTTCATTTTTATTCATTGGTCCAATATCAATTTGAACATTTGATGATTGAATACTCTCACTTTGTGGAGGTTTTTTCATTGTTTTATTATTTCTTTTTCTCTCTTTTTTTCTTTTATTTTTTTCATTTTTCTTTTTTGTAATATCTTCTAGATATGATAATGTCTCTTGAAATTCATTTTTAAATGTATTATCTTCTTTTTCTTGTTCCTCAAATTCTCTATCCTTTTCCTTCTTTTGATGTGCCTTTATTTTTGCTATTAATTTTTTTTTAATATCGTTGGGTTTTAATGCGTGTTGTGGTTTTGATTTTTTCTTCTTGTCTTTTTTTTTAGCTTTTCCTCCAATTTTAAAAAAACTTGGATTAATTGATATACTTTTTTTGCTACTCATATTATAAATTGCAGAAAAATTAATGTAAAATTATACATACATATGCGATAGAATTTGTTTAGATGTAATATCTTTTCTAGATTTGACTTCATTATTATCTAGGAACATATCGAATCCTTTATTGATATCTTTTAATGTAATTGTTAGCTTTTTATCTTTTGGCAAACAAAAAACCCGTCTTCCGTGAGCTATTTTTACTTTTGCTAAAAGTGTTTCAATATCCCTACCATAAAATTTAAAGTAATCCATTTTATCTTCAAACCAATTATCAGTAACCTTGTTATGCAACTTCCACCCAATATCTTTTACTTTTTTTTTAAATATAAGGAATAACTCATTAAATTTATAATCATCTGTGCTGAATCTCCAAGTAAATCTAGAGTCTAATCCTTGATTATATGCAAAAAAGCAATTTTTTAATTCATCTTCATAACCTGCTATAATTACCATCAAATCATCTTTATTATCACTTAATCCTTCACATAATGTATCAATACATTCCTTTGCAAAACTATCTCTTTTTTCAGCATTACCTAATGCATAAGCTTCATCAATAAAAAGAACACCGCCTTTTGATTCTTTAAGAACATCCCTAGTTTTTAGTGCGGTTTGACCTAGATATCCTGCTATTAAATCAGCTCTAGTTACCTTTTTAAAAAATTTTTTACTTAAAATGCCTAATTTACTAAAAATTTTTCCTATAATCTTTGCTGTTTCTGTTTTACCTGTTCCTGGAGGACCATATATAACAGTATGCATAAAATCATCATTTTTTGAATTAGAAACTTTATGAAACTCTTGAATAAAATATAATATTTGGTCAACAATAGAATTTTTTAATTTATGCATTCCAATCATATTTTTTAATTCAATTAAAGGCTCTTTAATATTATGAATAGCATCCATATTAATATTATATTCTACATCTAGTTTCAATGGATAATCTTCAATTAATTTTAATATATCATCTAAACATTCTATCTCAACTTCAATATTTACCTTTTTAATTTCTAATTTTGGTAAAGGAGGGGGTAATGGGGGATACCTATTTGGCCTACTTGGAAAATAAATACTTCGTCTTCTAGGTCTATTATATGTATTATTGAATTTACTAGAATTAAATTTAAAAAGACTAGAACTGGTTTCTAACTCTTTATTATTATTAAAAATATCAGTAAAAAAATCATCATATGATGATTTATTATTTGATTTATATTCAACTATTTTATTATTTGAACAGTCCTTTTTACTATCTAGAAAACTAACTAATTTATTATAATTTCTATTATCTCTTTCTAGTCGATGATTTTCTTTCCTATCTTTTTCAAGTTTATCTAAAATCCCGTTTATAGTCATATTTAAACTTAAATCAATTGTTTTTATATTTCTTTGATAACTAATTATCTTGTTCTTACTGTTATCTAGTAAATTAAATTTTTTTCTGTTACATAGTTGTAGCGGAGGAATATTAAGATTAAAGGTAGGATTTTTCTCCCAGTTGATAAGTAATAGTGATTTTGAAATATCCTTGATTGGAGATAATTTATTTTTTGGTGATTTATTAGGATTAGGATTCTTTGTTGTCATATTTAATATATGTATATATTATTTTCAAAAACTATTTAGAGGTAAATTGAAATAAAAATATTAATCAATAATGAATTACAAAATGCCCAGAATATCCAAAAAATCCAAGAATGGTTTATCTATTGATTATAAAAATTTAAATTGGAAGGTAATTGAATCATATTTTCAAGGACAACACCTGGAGCGACTTGTAAGACACCAAATAGAATCATATAACAACTTTATAAATTATCAAATAAAAAAGACAATTGAGATGTTTAATCCAGTGACAATTCACTCTGAACACGATAAGGACCCAGAAACTGGTTTATATTCACTAGAAATGATTGTAACATTTTCAAAGTTTCAAATACAAAGACCTCAAATTCATGAAAATAATGGAGCTACAAAAATTATGTTTCCTCAAGAAGCTCGACTTAGAAATTTTACTTATTCATCTGCAATGACATTAGATATTAATATTAAGATTATTAAAAGATATGGCGATAAATTACAAAAGATAGAAAACCTATATCAAACATTGCCAAGAATTCATATTGGAAAACTGCCAATTATGCTTAGGTCAAGTATTTGTGTTTTAAAACAATACAATCATTTAGATTCCGGAATCACAGGGGAATGCAAATATGATGGAGGCGGATACTTTATAATTAATGGTAGTGAAAAAACTTGCTTAGCTCAAGAAAGAGCCGCTGAAAATAATATTATGTGTTTCAATGTTAAAAAGAATAATAATAAATGGAATTGGTTGGCTGAAATTAAATCTATTCCGGATGACAAGTGTATTTCTCCCAAACAAATTAATATTACTATTGCCACTAGAAGTAATGGAGCGGGACATCCAATTTATATTCATATTCCAAGAATTAAGACACCAATACCATTATTTATTGTGTTTCGTGCATTGGGAATAATATCCGATAAGGAAATATGTAAATATATTATTTTGAATATCGCAGACAATCATATGAAAAAAATGTTATTTGCATTAAAAGCATCTATTGTAGAAGCTCAAAAATATAATACTCAAGAATTAGCACTTGATTATATTGTAAGACAAGCAATGTTCACGCCTATCAATATGACACCAGAAGAGGGGAAGAAAAAACAACAAGAATTTACTGAAAATGTATTGAATAATGATTTATATCCACACTGTAAAACACATACTCAAAAATTGTATTTTATGGGATTTATGACAAATAAATTATTACAAACTAGTTTTGGATGGAGAACAACGGATGATAGAGATTCGTATAAAAATAAAAGAATTGATTTATGTGGAGTTTTATTAAATAATTTGTTTAGAAATTACTTCAATAAACTTGTAAAAGATATGCAGAAACAAACTGTTCGGGAAATTAACAATGGTTCCTGGAAATCGACAGATAACTATAAAGGCATTATTAATCAAACTAATATTTATAAAATTATTAAATCAACCACTATTGAAAATGGTATAAAAAGAGCACTTGCTACAGGAGATTTTGGTATTAAAAATACAAATTCAAATAAAGTTGGCGTTGCTCAAGTCCTAAGCAGACTTACTTATATTTCAAGTTTAAGTCACCTTAGAAGAATTAATACTCCTATTGATAAAAGTGGTAAATTAATTCCTCCTAGAAAACTACATAATACGCAATGGGGAATGGTTTGTGCTGCAGAGTCTCCTGAAGGACAAAGTGTAGGCGTTGTTAAAAATTTAGCTTATATGGCTCATATTGCTATTGCTAGTTTAAGCCAACCAATTCACGATGTTATTGAAAAATTTATCCAACCTCTAGAAAATTTTACATTTGAGGAATTATATGGAAAAGTTAAAGTTATTGTAAATGGTAACTGGTTAGGTACTGTTAAAAATCCATACGAGTTCTATCTTTATATGAAAGAAAAGAAATATCAGGGAATTATTAATATTTATACAAGTGTTGTATTTGATTTTCGTGAAAAAGAAATTCATATTTGTAATGATGCTGGTAGAATTATGCGACCAATTTACAGAGCAAAAAATAATAAATTATTATTTACTCAAGATATTGCTGAAAAAATTATGACAAAAAAACTAAAATGGGATGATTTATTGGTAAATCATAACATTCCCGAATCAATTATAGAATATATCGATGCCTCTGAGCAAAACAGTTCATTAATAGCAATCAATAGGGAAAGTTTTACAAATAAAAAAACAAAACATTATAAATATACCCACTGTGAAATTCATCCTTCAACTATTTTCGGCATTCTAGCTAGTTGTATTCCATTTCCTGAGCATAATCAATCTCCTAGAAATACTTATCAATGTGCTATGGGCAAGCAAGCAATGGGAATGTATGTGACCAACTTTCAAAATAGAATGGATAAAACCGCGTATGTTCAAACATATACAATGAGACCCCTCGTTGATACAAGGTTAATGAATATGATTAAACTTAATAATATCCCATCAGGTAGTATGGTTGTTGTTGCTATTATGAGTTATTCTGGATATAATCAAGAAGATAGTATTCTTTTCAATCAAGGCAGTTTAGACCGCGGTCTATTTGGTGCAACTGTTTATCATACTGAAAAAGATGAAGATAAAAAAATTCAAGGAGATGAAGAGATAAGATGCAAAGCAGATAGAAGTAAAACTAAGGGAATGAAATTTGCAAATTATGATAAACTTACGGATAAAGGCGTCATCCCTGAAAACACTCTATTAGAAAATGGAGATATTATTATTGGTAAAGTTGTTCCTATTAAAGAAAATAGAAATGACCATACTAAAACAATTAAATATCGCGACCAGAGTAGAGTTTATAGAACTCACGAAGAATCATACATTGATAAAAATTATATTCATAGAAATGGAGATGGTTATACATTTGCTAAGATTCGAACAAGAACTTATAGAAAACCTACTATTGGAGATAAATTTAGTTCCAGACATGGACAGAAAGGAACCATCGGACTCGTCATTCAAGAACAAGATATGCCCTGTACTGCAGACGGGATTAGACCTGATATTATTATCAATCCTCATGCAATTCCTTCGAGAATGACTATAGCACAATTAAAAGAAACATTATTAGGTAAAGCTTTATTAGAATTAGGTTTGTTTGGAGATGGAACCAGTTTTGGACAACAATCTGTTGATAGTGTTTGTAAAATTTTACAAAAACTTGGTATGGAGAGAAACGGCAATGAAATTTTATATAATGGAATGACAGGAGAACAATTGGAAACTAGTATATTTATGGGACCAGCATTTTATCAAAGGCTAAAACATATGGTTAATGACAAAGCACACAGTAGAAGTGAAGGACCTATGGTTGTTCTTACAAGACAGCCCGCAGAAGGAAGAAGTCGTGATGGTGGCTTGAGATTTGGCGAAATGGAGCGTGATTGTATGATTTCACACGGTGCTAGTAGATTTACTAAGGATAGAATTTATAACTCAAGTGATTCGTTTCAAGTTCATGTTTGTAAAAAATGTGGTATGTTGGCAGTTTATAATCACGAAAAGAGAATTCATGTTTGTAAAACTTGTAATAATAGAACTGATTTCAATAGAGTTGAAATTCCATATGCTTGTAAATTATTGTTTCAAGAATTAATAACTATGAATATAGCACCACGAATTATTACACAATAAAAAATTGAATTAAAAAATTTTTATTGTGTGTTATGTTATCCCTACACTAACAACATCATTGAACTCTTGACAATAACACAATGGCTTCTCTTGTTGCATCTGCTCCTGAATTTACAACTAATACTAGCAAACTTTCACACAATGTTATTCAAAACACATCAAGACAAGATTTTGCAACAAGTGGAACTGCAGACGGATTTGACTTCCTAGTTGTTGCCGACAGTCACGGTTACACTAAAAATAAACATTACTATACTGATAGGTTTAACAGTATAAATTGGAAAACATTTCTAGCTGATGAAAACTGGAAAGACCGGCTTTCACAACTATGCAATAAACAAGAGATGTCCAGATTGATTGGAACAACATTTAGTTGTGTAAAGATTTATGAAACACATTTTGAAATCACTTGGATTGGGGATTCCAGTATAAAAATTTACAAAAAAGGACACGGCTTCGCTCAAGAAAATGGAAGAGCTGGCTCACTATTAGTTTGGAGGTCAAAAGACCACGATTATGACAACGAAGAAGATATTGCTGAACTGCGAAAGGATACTACTCTTAGAAACATCAATTCTGCATGGGATATTCAAGCATCAACTCCTGATACAATGCTAAGCAAAAAAGCTAAATTCTTTACATTTAAAGACGGAGAAAGGACAAATATGACTCGGTGTCTAGGACATCGAGGCTCATTTTCAAAACTAGGAATGGTAACAGAAATCATTCCACGCGACGATGAAGCATTCTATAAAATAGTTGTGGCCACCGATGGGTTTTGGCAAGTAATTAGTGATGCTGATACAGAATTTATTGTCGATAACTCTAGTGATGTTTTGACCCAAACTGCACGCAATCGATGGGCACAAGAATGGACGCACGACAATAGTCAAGGCACAATAACTCCTAATATAAAAATTCCCAGTCATAACTGGGACGATGTCGCTGTCGCTTCTTGGTCTAATTAATATTATAACTTTCTAGAAAATTTTTTTCTAATTCTTCAGGAATTTCATTAAAATCAATAATTTTTTTATTCAATAAATATCTCTCCATCGCTCCTTCTACAGAGTTTAATTTCCCCTCAAATAATTCTTTATTATCAAAATATTTACAAGCTGTTTTGGGACCACATTTCTTAAATACTCCTTTAATATTATCACTCTTATCACCTGTCAATATCTTAACAAATAAATCCTTTTCTGCATTGTTATATGACGATTTTCTTTCTGTTAATTTTTTATATTTCAAATCATACAATTCTACATTTTCACACGCTAATTGTAAATAATCCATATCACTAGTTATTATTGTAATTTTACCTTCTGGGAATGTTTTTTTGATTTTTTTTGTCATAATAGCTAAACAATCATCCGCTTCAAGTCCAGGATACTTCAATATTTTATTTGCACCACCTTGAATAAACAAGTTATCTTCATAGGCCATTTTAAAGAATGGCCCTCCTAGAAAACTGTCATCATAAACTCTGTTTGCTTTGTAACTGGAGAGAAATTCCATACGCCAAATATTTTTTCTTGGGCAATCTTTTCCTACAATTATAATTGGCTCATGTATTTTTAGTTTTTTTTCAAGCTCTTTTATTTTTGAAACAAATGTTTTCTTAAATTTATCTACAAATTCTTCATTTTCACACGGAGGATGTTCTTTATCAATTATTTGGTCTTTTTTTGCCAATTTAAACCAATTTAGTAATGCATAATACCTAAAGAAGACAAAATAACTACCATCGATTAGTAAGAAATTTTGAACCATTGTTTATTAGTATTTAATAACAATTTAAAACATTCAATTTTAACTAATATATATGGGTCACGGATGTCCATTTAAAAAGTCAACAGCCAAGATGAGATGGAAATGGAGAAAAAAGAGAGTGCGTAGATTACAAAGGAAAAGAAGAAAAATGAGAGCTAGAGCAAAATAATATTTAGTTAATATATATGGGTAAGAAGAATAAAGAAAAGGCTGTTGAATTAAAAATAAAACTTCTTGTTAGATATATTCAAACAGAGTTAGATAGTGATGTTACTCTAACTAATAAGCAAAGAGCAGATATTTTAATAGAGAAAATGAAAGAGTTTCAAGAATCTGCCAAGGAAGAAGGTGAAACTTTAAAAAAAGGAGATTTAAAGCCATTTAGTAGTCAGCTAAAAACTTATATTGCTTTGCATAAAAAGGAAAAAGAAGAAGAAGAAGAAAAAGCAAGAGCTGCAAAAGAAGAGGCAAAAAAGGAAAGAAAAAAAACAAAAAAAATAACACATAGATTAGCTAGGGAAGGAGTAGAAATTTTAAGAAGAAGAGATGATGCGGCCGCAGCTGCTGCCAGTGCAAAAGGTGATGATGAAGAAGAAATAATATTCGGAGCTGCGGAGGAAGTCCCATCTGCTGCGGCTAGAGGACCTCCTCCTGGATTTACTTTGGCAGATAAAGGACGATATACGCGAGAGGGAGGAAGAAAAAGAAAAACAAGAAAGAAGAAGAGGAAAAGGAAGAAAAGTCATAAAACTAAAAAAAGAAGACGCAAAAGAAAGACTCGTAAAACAAATAAAAAGCGTAGAAGAAAATATAAATAATATTTAGTTAATGTATGTCGTCAGTTAAAACACAAGAAGAATTAACAGAAGATGAAAAAAAAGAACAAGAAGATTATTTTATTTCTTATTCGAGCCGTTTGTTGAACCAGACCCTTAGGCTCACCGATGGTATGAGTTTAAAAGACAGATTAAAGTCTTTGAATGAAGGGTTTAAAATAGTAAAAGAAGTGGAGGAAGAATTGGGAATATTTAATGAAGAATTTAAAAATGTCATTAATAATTGGAATGTTGAAATAGAGAGAGTAAGAAAGTTAAGGTTGGAAGAAATAAGAACCAATATAGCAAAGGCGAAACCAAAGAAATTTAAAAAAAAACCAAAAGGCGAAACAAAAGAAACAAAAGAAACAAAAGGCGAAACAAAAGATGAAGCAACCAGCACTCAAAGGGTATTACATCCCACACATACAACACATGTTATACAGCCGGAAGATGTTGCACTAAAACCAGACGGCGGATGGCAAAAACGAGAAACAACCAAATATGTTCAATTTCAAAAACATCCTTTGGTTGACAACGAGGCCCAAAAAATTTCTTTTCTTGCGGAAAAGAAGAAACGCAAAGAGAGCTGGAAGAAATGGCACAAGAAACACAAAACATACAAGGGCGGTAGAAAAAGGCGAAGAAAAACTAAAAAGAGGCGTCGTAAGACTCGTAGAAAAACAAGAAAGCGTAAAACAAATAAAAAGCGTAGAAGAAAACCTAAAAAAAAGCACTATTAATATATATTTAAAAAAAATGGATGTATATTAATATATAATGGATTTGTTATTTAGAGCAAAGCGAGCATATGAACATACTCAAAAAAATAAAAAAATTGACAAAAGTAAATTTATAACTAGTCATTCGTTTGAAAAAAGACTAGAAGAATCAAAAAGAATAATAGAAAAGTACCCTAATAGAGTACCCGTTATTTGCGAAAGAATATCTAATAATGTTCCACAAGTAAGTAGAAAAAAGTATTTATGTCCTGATGATTTATCATTAGCAAATTTTATGTATGTAATTAGAAAAAGAATGGATTTATCATCAGAGAAAGCTTTATATTTATTTATTAATAATAAATTAATTCCGTGTTCTCAACTTTTAGGGAGTGTTTATGAGGCTGAAAAGAATGAAGATGGGTTTTTATATATTAATTATGCTGGTGAATCCACATTTGGTTAAATTTTTATATTGGATTATATTATATAATGTCAGCTTCACATGGAACCAATGGTTATCTTATTGATTGGAGAAATTCCTTTTCCTTAGTAAGAAATAATTTATATTGCCCTAAGGGTAGAACATTTAGGGGGGCTCATCCTAATGTTCAAACAGATGGATTTGCACCAAACGGTTGTATTACTCAGGCCAGAGCAGATGCAGGACGAGGCGCAGGAACAGCAAAACCAGGTCCAACTACAGATAATTCTAGTAGAATTGCCAGAATCAAAAAAATACAAACTAGAACACGCACAAATGCAGGACAAATTAGTGATGGAGGTACAGATAGAGGGGCTCACGCATCAGTTCAAAATGGAATGTCAATAGGAGCAGACCCTCGTTCTCTTCGGGCACAGCTTTTCGGTAACTACGGCGAGGTTGTTCCTGGACAAACATCTGGAAGAGGTGGAGATTCTAGTCAAGTAACATACTTTAAGAATGTTTTCGATAGAACTAGTTTAAATCAACCAGACCCCGCTAATGGCGATAATTAAATTTTCTTTTTTTATATTATAATGAGTATTAATAAGCTTCTCGCAGAATTTTTAGGCACTATGTTCTTTCTCTATGTTATTTTAGCAACAGGCGATGCCGTTGCAATCGGGTTGGCTCTTATGGCTGCAATTTTCATCCTTGGTAAAACCTCTGGTGGTCATTTCAACCCAGCTGTTTCCGTAATGTTAGCAGCAGCAGGTAAAATGTCAATGAAAGATTTAGCTCCTTATATTGTTGCTCAAGTCGCTGGAGGTTTAGCAGCTTTGGAACTTTACAAACGCGTCAAATTTTAAATAACATATATTAATTTAATCTTAATATATATTATAATGGATAAAGTACAGGATGCAGGAGCAATGAAAGAAGCTGGACTTCAGGCACTTAGTTCAGTTCAGGAAACTTTAAAAAATCTTATGCACAAGGTTGGTGGCGCTAAAAAGAGACTTCGCAAGAAGAAGACCCGTAAGCACCGCAAATCTAAGAAGGGTGGAAAGCGCAAGAGCCGTCGTCGCCGCAAGAGCCGCAAGAGCCACAAAAAGAAGTCAAAACGCCGCCGCAGAAAGTAAATGTATAATGTAAATTTTTATATGAATTTATATTATAGATGTTGCGAAGTAAATATAGAAAAAGACGAAATAAAAAAGGAGGTAGAAGTTTTATGGAGGCTTTTGCTCAAGGAAGTGGTGATTTACAAAATTATGCTAGCCAAGCTGGTGAAGGTCTAAAAACGGGTGTTACAAAAACAAGACAAGGGTTTAATGATTTTGAAAATGCTAGACAGGGTGCTGTTACTAAAACTGGAATGGACGCTGGATTTAATCCATTTAAAAAAAAAGAAGACCCTTTTGAAAGAAGTCCCGAAAAT
>TARA_B100001093_G_scaffold82956_1_pt1 | contig 33855 bp, 32 predicted proteins | sample TARA_B100001093 | Tara Oceans TARA_B100001093 (sample SAMEA2623116) | marine metagenome | biome: marine biome (ENVO:00000447); feature: surface water layer (ENVO:00002042); material: "saline water (ENVO:00002010), including plankton (ENVO:xxxxxxxx)" | depth 5 m | reverse complement strand
TCTGAGGAATTAAATGCTGAAATGACATTTAACTCCATTGACAATAAAGTAAATCAAGAAATTTCTATTAATGTTGATGATGCAAATTCTATTACAACACTAAACATTATCACAAGTAAAGTAGAAAATGGAGTTGCATCTGAAACTACTCAATCATATGAAGGAACCAAAGATGAAATTATGGGTAAATTAGATGAGTTGAAAATAGAAGGAAAGATTTTAAAAATGCCAACTCCTCCAAATAATTAATAAAGATTTAAATCTCTCTATCAATTTTTTCGATTATTAGTTTTAAATCCTCTTTGTTTTTTACAAAGTCTAAACCATTTACATCAATGATTAGTAATTTTCCCTTATCATAGGTTTCAATCCATGCCTCATACCTCTCATTTAATCTGCTCAAGTAATCAATGCTTATGGAGCTTTCGTAATCTCTTCCTCTTTTGTGAATTTGATCTACAAGATTGGGAATGCCACTTCTTAGATATACTAGAAGATCAGGACCTTTAACATAAGATTCCATTAAATTAAAAATAGACTTGTAGTTTTCAAAATCTCTATTAGTCATAAGACCCATAGCCAAAAGGTTAGGAGCAAAAATATTAGCATCTTCATAAATGGTTCTGTCTTGAATAATTTTTTTTCCACTTTTTTCAAAATCTCTTATTTGACGAAATCTGCTGTTTAAAAAATATATTTGAAGATTAAATGACCATCTTTCCATTTGATCGTAAAAATCATCCAAATAGGGGTTTTTTAAAACATCTTCATAATGTGCCTCAAATTTATAATGTTTGGAAAGTAACTTTGTTAAAGCTGTTTTTCCTGCTCCAATATTTCCAGCGATACCAATATGCATAATATTATCGAATTTATTTTTTTACAACGACATCTAATTTAAAATATAATTTTTAATAAAAGATATTCTAATTAAACTTTATTGTTTACAAATTGTCTATTAATTAATTAATCACTAGAATTGTCGTCAAATAAATTTTTAATATGAAAAAATTACTAATAATTGTAATGTTTTTGGGGTTGAATGGGTTTTCTCAAGAATTTCAAGGAAGAGCATTTTATATGTCTAAGGTAAATGTTAATATGGATTTTATGAATAATATGCCACCGGACAGAGCTGCTAGAGTTAAAGCTCGAATGAAAACCGCAACTGAAAAAAACTATACTTTAGAGTTTAATAGCAATTCATCATACTTTGAAGAAGAAGAAAGGTTAGATCCAAATGGACAATCTGGTGGTTTTAATTGGATGCAATTTGTTACTGGTCCTGCAGGAGGATCTATTTACAAGGACCTACAAACAAATACTTACATTAATAAAAAGGAATTGTATGGTAAAGTTTTTTTGGTGAAGGATAGTATAAGCCCGTCAAAATGGGTATTAACTGGAGAAACAAAACAGATTGGTATTTACAACGCTTTTAAAGCAACACTAACAAGAGAAGTAGAGGAAAGAGCTTTTGGATTTGGAAACAGAAACGCAGCCAGTGAAGAAACCAATAACCCTCCACTTAGTAAAACTAGAGAGGTAGTAATGTCTGCCTGGTTTACACCTCAAATTCCTGTATCCACAGGCCCATCAATGTACGGTGGGTTACCTGGTTTAATATTAGAAATAAATGATGATAGGACAACTATGTTATGTACAAAAGTAATTCTTAATCCAAAAGAAAAAATTAAAATAAAAGCGCCTTCCAAAGGTAAAGAAGTGACTCTTGTTGAATACCAACAAATTGCCAAAGATAAAGCCGAAGAAATGAGAAATATGTACAGAGGAGGACGGCAGCGGTTGAGGAGATAGATTCACACTTCTTATTCCAAAATAATTTCTATTATCAAATTACAACATTATGAAAAAATCAATTTTACTAATTCTGTTTTTCTTTTCATCTTTCGTACATTCTCAAGTGAGATTTCAAGGGATAATTTCAGATTCTCAGGGCAATACCATTATGGGAGCCAACATTATTGCTGTTGAAAAAGAAACTAAAATTTTAGATGGTTTTGGAATATCAAGTGATACAGGTTTTTTTAGAGTATCCCTGAAGAAAAATACAGATTATCAAGTAAAAATATCATTTATTGGATTTCAGCAAATTGAACTGGATTTAAATTTAAGTGAGGATTTTGATAAAAACTTTGTTTTAGAGGAACAAGCTGAAACTTTAGATGAGGTAGAGCTTATTTATGAAATGCCAGTTACAATATCGGGCGATACTATTGTTTATAACGCAGATTCTTTCAACACCGGAACAGAAAAAAAGTTAGGTGATGTTCTAAAAAATCTTCCTGGAATTGAAGTTAATGAGGATGGAACAATTGAAGTAGAAGGAAAAGAAGTATCTAAAATTACAGTGGAGGGAAAAGATTTTTTTGATGGAGACTCTAAACTTGCTACACAAAATTTACCAGCAAATGCAGTTGGAAAAGTTCAAGTTTTGAGAAACTTTAGCGAAGCGGGTCAACTTAGAAATGTTACTAACAACGAAGATAATGTCGCAATAAATATTAGTTTAAAAACCGGAAAAGATAAATTTTGGTTTGGTGAGTTATTAGGAGGCCTAGGAAATGATGATGCATATTTAGCTGCCCCAAAGGTATTTTATTATGCGAAAGATCTTAGTATGAGTTTCTTGGGAAATAGTAACAACATTGGAGAACCTGCCTTGTCAAGAAGAGACCTTTTTAGATTTGGAGGTGGCTTTAATAATTTGAATGCTCAATCAGGAACATCAATTAACATTTCTTCTGATGGCGCTGGAATCACTAATCTACAAAATAATAGAGCGAAATCAGCAGATGCAAATCTTGCAGCTTATAATTTTACTCATTCTCCAAACGATAAATGGGAGCTGAGTGGATTTGCAATATTGTCAAAAACAAAAAATATATTGGAGGAAAAAGTGGAACGCATTTATTCAGCAACTAACGCTGTTCAAAAAACTTCAGATTATATTGTTCAGGACAACGAACAACAGTTGTATAAGTTTACAACCGCTTATAATCCAAATGATAGATTACAAACAGAATATAACATTTTAATTAAATCATCAAGTGATATTGAAAATACTGAACTTTCTTCTAGCTCCTCTAGAGCTGGCGCCTCTAATTCTGATAATGAAGATATAAATGTTTTTAAGACTCAAAAACCAAGTTCTATAAATCAGGAATTAAAAGCTTACTATACATTAAACGAAGATCATATTTTTTCTTTTGAAGCGCAGCATCTATCTCAAGATGAAGATCCGTTTTACCAAGCAATAAAAACTATTCAACCTTTTAAGAGCATTATTTCTTTGGACACAAATCAGTCCAATTTTAATATTAATCAATTTAAAGACACTCATACTGAAAAAATTGAAGGTAAATTAGATTATTATTACATTTTAACTCCTAAATCAAATTTAAATTTGACTTTAGGAATTACTGATGTTAATCAAAAGTTTGATTCAAATATATTTCAAATTTTAGATGATAAATCACTAACTAAATTTAACGAAGAAGTATTGGTTAATGATGTAAACTTTAATTTCACCGATGCTTATTTTTCATTTCGCTATAGATTTATTTCTGGAATTTTTACTTTCGATCCTGGGTTTACAGTTCATTCCTACAAAACCAGCAACACTCAGTTAGGTGTGCTGAGCTCAGACTCATTTTATGACATAAGACCAAATTTTGACGTTTTTATGAAATTCAAGGATGCAGAAAGTTTAAGATTTAATTATAGATTAATTACTCAGTTTACCGACGTTAATAATTTAGCAAAAGGATACGTTTTTAATAATTATAATTCGTTTTCTCAGGGTAATCCCACTTTAGAAGCTGCTAAAGTGAATAATTTTAGTTTAAATTACAGAAGTATAAATATATTTACTTTTACTAATATTTTTGCTAGATTGAATTACACAAAAAGGAGTAATTCAATTCAAAATAAAACTACAATAGCTGGAATTAACAGAGTGTCGTCTGTTGAAAATTCTAATATTCCCACAGAATCATATAGTGCTTTTGGAAGAATTGATAAAAGATTCAAAAATTTTAGAGCAGGATTTAATATGAATTTTAATTATAGTGATTTTAATAATATTGTAAATGGAGCATCCAGTAAGTCTATAAACTTTACTCAGTCCTATAGAGCTACATTGGCTACTAATTTCAAAGACAAGCCAAATTTAGAGATTGGATATAGTTACAATAAAAGAATGTATGAATTTGGAGGCAATAAAAATTATTTTTATACAGATTCTCCTTTTATTAATCTTGATGCTTATTTTGGCAAAGGGTTTGTTTTTACAGCGGACTATTCCTATAACTATTACAGAAATCAGGATGTTACGTTAAACGAATATAGATTTCTTGAAGCGGACTTGTCTTACAATAAAGAAGGTTCTAAATGGGAATTTGGAATTGGTGTAACAAATTTATTTAATGACACATCAATTAACAGAGATAATTTTAATGAACTCTATTCAGAAACTAGGTCTTATGTAATTCAACCAAGATATACTGTTTTTAGAATTAAATATGACTTGACAGCTCTAAATTAAATTCTATACTCATCGATATTTTTTACTTCTTTTAAAATTCAAGGGTTTTAAATATTTTATCTTTGAGAAAAAAAATTACATGAGATTTTATTTCTTATTTTTTTCTTTAATTCTACCCACTATTTGTCACTCTCAATCTGGTTTTGAATCAATTTTATTAGCATCAGAAAGTGATTCAAAAAAAATATATAACAGGTATTTAAACCCATTAATGAAGGGAGTCGTTTATAGTTCTAATTCTGGATGGTATAACACTGCTAAGGTTCATAAAAAGTTGGGTTTTGATTTAAGTTTTAGATTTAACACAGCGTTTATTCCTAAAGTTGACAGAACATTTTATATTGATGATTTAAAATCAATTACAACTGACGCAATTAATTTACCAACCATTGCTGGAAAAAATCGAAAGGAAGATTTATTAGTTACAATACCATCAAATGGTATTTTGCCAGAAATGAAAACTACAATTAAATCACCAGGTGGAATCAAAAATCAATTACCATTTGAAGGAGTTCCAGCGACAGCTTTGCAGTTAGGAATAGGAGTTCCTTTTGATACGGAATTTATTTTTAGGTATAGTCCAGGATTTCATCGCAAAGGAGTTGATATGGATATGATAGGGTTCGGTGTTAAACATAATCTTCTACAATATTTTGGTCCTATAGATAAATTTCCTTTTTTAAATATTTCAGCACTTGCTACTTTTTCAAAAATGAAAATTAAATACGACATACAATCTTCAAGTTCTTTAAATGGTTCCAGTCAAATCGCAAAATTTAATTTAGACAATTATAATTTTTTATTGTTAGCGTCCTTAGATTTACCAATTGTAAAATTTTATAGCGGAATTGGATTAAGTGGAGGGAATTCTTCTTTTAAAATGTTGGGTCAATATGATTTAGAATATTTAACTCAGTCAAATACACCCGTAAAAAAGACATTACAGGACCCAATTGATATGAATTTTAACACCTCTGATTTTCAAATTTCAATCGGTGCAAAGTATAAGTTTTTGATTTTTAATGCTTTTCTAGACTTTACTTTTCAAGAATATAATACTCTTTCAATGGGAATTGCTACTAATTTTAGATAACAATTTTTTATTTGCTTTTTGTTTTTACAATAACTAGTATTACATTTACAATAATATTATGAACACAATATTATCTTATTATTTTGAGAGCTCTTATTTTTACTTTTATTTTGGAGTAAAAAAAGGACTTTCGTTTATATAATATAATTTTTTAATATATAATTTAAAGTCCTGATTTTTCAGGACTTTTTTTTTAAACTAATATGAATAAAGTAGCAATTCAAGGTATTAAAGGGTCATATCACCATCAGGTAGCAATAGATTATTTTGGAGAAAAAGTAGAGTTGTCTGAGTTTATGTCGTTTGATGAATTAGCATACTCCATAGCAAATGAAAATTGTAGTTCTGGAGTAATGGCAATAGAAAATTCTATTGCTGGTTCCATAATTCCAAACTATGCCTTAATTGACAAATTAAATTTAAATATTATTGGAGAATATTACATAAATATTAATCACCAGCTAATGGCTATTAATGGATTAAAAATTGAAGATTTAGAGATTGTAGCGTCACACCCAATGGCTCTTTTGCAGTGTAAAAATTTTTTCAAAAAATATCCTAAAATAACATTGGTCGAGGATAAAGATACAGCTGAAGTCGCCTTTCGAATTCAAAGAGATAATATAAAAAATATGGGAGCTATAGCTAGTGTGTATGCCTCCGAATTATATGGTTTAAATATTTTAAGTCAAGACATTCAAACAATAAAAAATAATGAAACAAGATTTGTTATTGTTTCAAAAATTGCCTCGGAGAATAATTCAAAAAATGATAAGGCTTCAATTAAGTTTTCCTTAAGTCATAAGACGGGAAGTTTAGCGGTAATTTTAAATATTTTAAAAGACTGTAATTTGAATTTGACTAAAATTCAATCATTACCAATAATAGAAATTCCATGGAAATATTCTTTTTTTATTGATACAACTTATCACTCAAATGAAAATTTAGATAAGGCATTAAGATTAATTGATAAGAATTCGGAATCTCTGAAGGTTTTAGGAATATATCAAAATAATATAAATGATTAAAGAAGCCAGTAGACTAGAAACCGTTCAAGAATACTATTTTTCAAAAAAATTGAGGGAAGTAGGTAAGCTAATAAAATTAGGGAAGCCAATAATTAATATGGGAATTGGCAGTCCAGATTTGTTTCCTTCAAAATCTGTTATTGACGCATTGAAAAACAGTTTATCAGACCAAACTGCTCATAAATATCAAAGTTATCAGGGTTTAACAGAGCTCAGAGAATCAATTTCTGAATTTTACTTGAAACATTTTGATGTGCAATCAAATCCAGAGAACGAAGTATTGCCACTTATGGGTTCCAAGGAGGGAATTATGCACATATCCATGGCTTTTTTAAATACAGGAGATGAGGTTTTGATTCCGAATCCTGGCTACCCAAGTTATTCTTCAGTAACTAGGTTGGTTGAAGCCAAACCTGTTTTTTACGATCTAAATAATGAAAATAATTGGTTTCCAAACTTAAATGATTTAGAAAAAATAAATTTATCTAAGGTAAAGATTATGTGGATAAATTATCCTCATATGCCCACAGGAGCTTCTGCTAATTCCAGTCAGCTAAATGATCTAGTAAATTTTTGTAAAAAACATGAAATCTTATTAATAAATGATAATCCTTACAGCTTTATTTTAAATAATGATTTTGTTAGTTTATTGTCTATTAAGAATGCTAAAGAGAATTGTATGGAATTAAATTCTCTTAGTAAAGCATTTAATCTTTCCGGCTGGAGAATTGGAATGCTTTTAGGCTCATCTAAAAACATTTCTAGAGTTTTAAAGATTAAGAGTAATATGGATTCAGGCATGTTTTATGGAATTCAGAAAGGTGCAATTCAAGCTCTTAATCTTGATAGAAAATGGTTTGACAGTTTAAATGTTGTTTACAAAAGTAGAAGAGAACTGGTTTGGGAACTTGCTAATATTCTTAAATGTAAATTTGATAAAAACGCTAAGGGATTATTTGTTTGGGCAAAACTTCCAAATAATATAATTAGTTCGGAAGAATTTATAAATGATATTTTAATTGAAAAAAACATATTTATTGCTCCAGGGACAGTTTTCGGTAAAAATGGTGAAGGTTATATTAGGTTTTCTTTATGTATCGAGGAAACAAAAATTTTAGAAGCTATAAAAAGATTTGAAAAATGAAATTAGCTATTGTAGGTTTAGGCTTAATGGGTGGATCCTTTGCATTGGATTTTAGATCAATATATCCAAAATCTAAAATTTATGGTTTAGATATTTCTAAAGAAAATCAAAAACATGCAATGGATTTAGGTCTTGTAGATGAGTTGATTGAAATAGAAAAAATATCAACTGTAAATATTGTTCTTATTTCAATTCCAGTCGATAAATCTTTATTGATTTTGCCTAAAATTTTAAATTTAGTTTGTGATGACACATTAGTTTTTGATGTAGGTTCTACCAAAGGTCCCATTTGTAAATTAGTATTTGATCATCCAAAAAGAGGAAATTTCTTGGCGACTCATCCTATGGCAGGAACAGAGTTTTCAGGACCATATGCTGCAGTAAAAAACCTTTATTTTAATAAAACTAACATCATTTGCGAAAAAGATAAAACTAATAGTAAGATTTTTGAAAATGCCTTAAAAATATTTAAACTTTTAAAGATGAATATTTTATATATGGATCCAGAACCTCATGATGTTCATGTAGCGTATGTTTCACATTTATCTCATGTAAGTTCTTTCATGTTAGGTAAAACGGTGATTGAAAAAGAAAAAAACGAAAAAAATATTTTTGACATGGCAGGAAGTGGATTTGAATCTACTGTAAGATTAGCTAAGAGTTCACCTGAGACATGGACTCCTATTTTTTTACAAAACAAAAAAAATTTAGTATTGGCTATTGAGGAGTATATTTCTAATTTGAACAGCTTAAAAGAAATTATAAATAAAAATAACGCTGATAGCTTGTCATTAATTTTAAATAATACAAATAGAATTAAAGAAATATTAACAACTACAAATATTCCAAATGAAAAATAAGAAAGAAATGAAAAATTGGTTGGCTGATTTTAACTTAAATCATCCTTTGGTAATAGCTGGACCCTGTAGCGCTGAAACAGAAGATCAAGTATTGAAAACAGCTCATTATTTAAAAGATACAGATGTATCGGTTTATAGAGCCGGAATATGGAAACCAAGAACGAGACCAGGAATGTTTGAAGGAGTTGGAGCAATTGGATTAAAATGGTTAGAAAAGGTAAAAAAAGAAACAGGTCTCTTGATTGCAACAGAAGTTGCTAATGCAAATCATGTAAAGTTAGCGCTAGAACATGATATAGATATTTTGTGGATAGGTGCCAGATCCACTGTAAGTCCATTTATTGTGCAGGAAATTGCAGATGCATTGAAAGATACTGGCAAAATTATCTTAGTAAAAAACCCTGTAAATCCAGATTTATCTCTTTGGTTAGGAGGTGTTGAAAGATTATATAGCGCTAATATTAAGAATTTAGGAGTAATTCACAGAGGTTTCTCTACTTATGAAAAAACGAAATATAGAAACAATCCGGAATGGCAATTACCTATTGAACTGCAAAACAGGTTTCCACACTTACCTTTAATTTGTGATCCATCTCATATTGCAGGAAGAAGAGATATTTTACAAGACATTTCTCAAACTGCTCTTGATTTAAATTTTGATGGTTTGATGATTGAAACTCACGTAAATCCTAATAAAGCTTGGAGTGATGCAGCTCAACAGATCACTCCAAATATTTTAATAAAAATGATGAAAGATTTAAAAACAAGAAAAATCACAAATGAAGAATTAGATTATAAGAATAGTTTAAACACTCTAAGAACTCAAATAGATGTTATTGATCACGGTTTACTAGATACTCTTGGAAAAAGAATGAAAGTTGCCATTGAAATAGGAAACCTTAAAAAGAAAAAAAATGTTGCAGTTTTACAAACCAAAAGATGGAACGAAATTTTAGGCAAAATGATTTTAGATGGTGAAGAAAAAGGATTAAGTGAAGAATTTATTCTAAGAATGTTTAAAGCTATTCACCAGGAATCAATTAATCATCAAGAAAAAGTCATTAATAGTTAGTTTATGATAGGAACTGTATATAAATCGACAGGAAATTTGTATTCAGTGCATACTGACTCAAACGAAGTTTATAAATGTAATATCAAAGGGAAGTTTCGATCTTTTGGAATAAAAAGTACAAATCCCATTGCAGTTGGAGATACAGTTCATTTTCAAATATTAAATAAAAAAGAGTCTATTGGAATAATTTATGAAATTGAAAAAAGAAAAAATTACATAATTAGAAAATCGGTTAATCTATCTAAAATCTCTCATATAATTGCTTCTAATATTGATTGTTGTTTTTTATTTGTAACACCAAATAATCCAACGACATCCCCTGTGTTTATTGATAGAGTCTTAGTAGCAACAAGATCCTTTGGAATTGAAACAATAATTTTATTTAATAAGATTGATTTATATACTAAAAGTGAAATTGAATATGTAGATTATTTAAAAAATATTTACACGAAAATTGGTTATAAATGCTTAAATATTTCTGTTTTAAAAGAAATAAATATTGACAAGGTAATTGATAAGATGAAAGACAGGATTTCTATTTTTACAGGCCATAGTGGTGTAGGGAAATCTAGTTTAATAAACCTACTCGACCCACAGCTACAATTAAAAATTGGAAGAGTTTCGGAACAAAACGAACAAGGACAACACACTACTACTTTTGCTGAAATGTTTAATTTAAAATTTGGAGCTAAAATTATAGATAGTCCAGGGATTAAAGGGTTTGGATTAATTGATATTGAAAAAAATGAAATAAGGAATTACTTTTTTGAGTTTGAATTGCATAAAGATGGTTGTAAATTCAATGATTGTTTGCATGAAAATGAACCTAAATGTGCTATAAAACAAGCGGTAGATAATGGTACAATTTCTGAATCCAGATATAAAAGTTATTTAAGTATGTTAGTTAATGATAATAAAAACTATAGAACAGATTTTTGGAACTGATGAGAGTAGTTATTCAAAGGGTCAAACAGGCTAGTGTTGAAGTTGAAAATTCAATTGTATCATCAATAAATAATGGAATGGTTGTTTTATTAGGGATAGAAAATGATGATAACCAATTAGATGTTGATTGGATTTCAAGTAAAATATCTCAATTAAGAATTTTTGATGATGATAATAAAGTTATGAATAATTCTATATGTGATATAAATGGAGAAATTATTATTATTAGTCAGTTCACACTCCATGCATCTACAAAAAAAGGTAATAGACCTTCTTATATTAAAGCTGCTAAAAGTAAATTTGCAGAAAAGTTATATAATAAATTTTTAATTTCAATTGAAAGTAAAATAAATAAAAAACCAAAAGCTGGGATTTTTGGAGCAGACATGTTAGTTAAAATCGATAACGATGGTCCAGTGACTATTATTATCGATTCAAAAAATAAAGAATAGTAAATTAAAAATATGGGACTTAAAAAGTTACAAAATGAAGTAGATATTTGGATAAAGAGATATGGTGTTCGTTATTTTGATCCACTTACCAATATGGCTCAACTTACTGAAGAAGTAGGTGAAGTAGCTCGTATTATTTCCAGAAGATATGGAGAACAGTCAGAAAAGGATTCGGACAAAAATAAAAATTTAGCTGAGGAATTATCTGATGTTATGTTTGTTGTTTTTTGTTTAGCTAATCAAACTAATTGTGATTTAGAAAAAGCCTTTAAAGAAAAATTAAACTTCAAAACTAAAAGAGACAAAATAAGACATGAAAATAATCCTAAGCTAAAAAAATAGAAATGAATTTTTTAGTTTCACATCCCAGTAAAAAAATTAAGAACTCTTTTAATATTTCTGGGTCTAAAAGCGAATCTAACAGATTACTTATTTTAAAACACCTCCTTGGCAACATAGAAATTAATAATCTTTCTGATTCTGACGATACTAATGTTTTACGTCTTAGTCTTTCGTCAAAATCTCAAATAATTGATGTTGGTCATGCTGGAACCGCGATGCGATTCTTAACTTCATACTTATCAATTCAAGAAAACAAATCTTATGAAATATATGGTTCCGAAAGAATGCACAATAGACCTATTAAAATTTTGGTTGATTCCCTTAACGATTTAGGTGCTGATATAAAGTACCTTGGTAAAAAAGGTTACCCACCGTTAAAAATAAATGGAAAAAAGTTTGATAAATTTAATGTTCACTTAGATGCAAACATTAGCAGCCAATATATAAGTGCATTAATTTTAATAGCACCTAGTTTAAAAAAAGGATTAGTGATTAATTTGAAGGGCGATGTTACATCAAGACCATACATTGAAATGAGTTTATCGATGTTGAGAAGAATAGGTGTTAAGGCCACATTTGTAAATAATCGAATTGACATTAAACCATTTATAATTGAAGAAAAAATTGTTCAGATTGTTGAATCTGATTGGAGTTCACTTTCGTATTTTTACAGTATTGCGGCACTATCAAATGAATCGGATTTAAACATTGGTTTTTATTTTTCTAATTCTATTCAAGGAGACAAGAAATTAATTGAAATCTACCAAAAATTTGGTGTTCAAACACTTTTTGCCAATGACACTATAAATTTAAAAAAAGATAAAGATTTCATATTGCCTGAAAAACTAATATTTGAATTAAATGACCACCCTGATTTAGCTCAAACTATTTCAGTTACTTGTTTCGGACTTGGTGTTGCCTGTGACTTATATGGCCTAAAAACATTAAAGATAAAAGAAACCGATAGGTTAATAGCACTTAAAAATGAATTAGAAAAATTAGGGGCAAAAGTCGATATAACTAATCAAAGTTTACATTTAAAAAAAAGAACAAAATTTAATCCATATGTAATAATCGATACTTATGAGGATCACAGAATGGCAATGGCATTTACTCCTTTAGCTCTTTTAAAACCAATTATAATTAACAATCCCAAGGTGATATCTAAGTCTTTTCCTTCTTTCTGGAAGACATTATCTAAATTATGTTTTGAAATATCAGAGTATTAAGTTAATTATATACGATTTAACTTGACTTTGCCAGTATCATGAGTGTATATTTGCAATTCTAAAATTTTAATATGAAATTATCTCATTTTCAATTTGATCTTCCAGAAAAATTATTAGCTCAATACCCATCAGATCACAGAGATGAATCTAGGTTAATGGTTTTGAATAAAAAGACTCAGACTATTGAACATAAATCTTTCAAGGATGTTGCAGGTTATTTTGATGAAGGTGATGCCTTTGTTTTTAATAACACTAAAGTTTTTCCAGCAAGATTAATGGGAAATAAAGAGAAAACAGGAGCGAGAATAGAAGTTTTTCTTCTTAGGGAATTAAATGATGAACAAAGATTATGGGATGTTTTGGTTGACCCTGCTAGAAAAATAAGAATTGGAAATAAGCTTTATTTTGGAGATGATGATAGTTTAGTTGCTGAGGTTATTGATAACACTACATCCAGAGGAAGAACATTGAGATTTCTTTACGATGGATCTTATGATGAATTTCGCAAGGCTCTTTTTGAATTAGGTCAAACTCCATTACCAAAATATATTGATAGGGAAGAAGAAGATTTTGACCAAGAAAGATATCAAACTATATATGCAAAACACGAAGGTGCAGTAGCTGCTCCAACTGCTGGAATGCATTTTTCTAAACATCTTTTAAAAAGACTTGAAATTAAAGGAATTAATATAGCTGAAATAACCTTACATATTGGATTGGGAACTTTTAACCCTGTTGAGGTCGAAGATCTTTCAAAGCACAAAATGGATTCCGAGGAACTTTTTATTAACCAAAACGCATGTGATATTGTTAATAATGCAAAGGCAAATAAAAAAAGAATTTGTGCTGTCGGAACTACATCTATGCGAGCTTTAGAGTCTTCAGTATCATCTTTTGAAACCTTAAATCCTTACACAGGTTGGACACATAAGTTTATTTTTCCACCTTATAAGTTTAGTTTAGCGGACTCTATGATTACCAATTTTCATACACCAAAGTCTACTCTTCTTATGATGGCTGCTGCTTTTGGTGGCCATGATTTTGTCAAAGAAGCCTATCAAGTTGCCATAAAAGAAAAATATAATTTTAACTCTTATGGTGATGCAATGTTAATTATATAGAAAATAAATATGAAAAAAGACATACGTTCTTTAAGCCTTAAAGATTTATGTTCTTTTTTTGAATCTAATAATTATCCCTCCTTCAGAGGAAAACAAGTCTATAATTGGCTTTGGAATAAAACTTGTTTTTCTTTCGATGAAATGACGAACATTTCACTGCAGTTAAGAAATTTGTTGAAAAATAAGTTCGTTATTAACCATATCAAAATAGATGATATTCAAAAAAGTAATGATGGTACAATTAAAAATGCTGTAAAATTATTTGACAATCTTTTGGTTGAGTCTGTGTTAATCCCTGTTAAAAACAGAACAACAGCATGTATTTCTAGTCAGGTAGGTTGTAGTTTAGATTGTAAATTTTGTGCTACCTCAAGTTTAAAAAGAATGCGAAACTTAAATCCTGACGAAATCTTTGATCAAGCTTCAACAATAAATCTTCAAAGCAAGCTTTATTATGACAGACCGATATCTAATATAGTATTTATGGGTATGGGTGAACCATTATTAAACTACAAGAATTTAATTTTAGGAATAGAAAAAATTACTAGTAAAGATGGTCTTGGTATGTCTCCCAAGCGAATAACAGTATCAACATCTGGAATTACAAAATTAATTATTAAAATGGCTGATGATAATGTTAAATTTAATTTAGCTATTTCATTACATTCTGCCATTGAAGAAATACGTAATAAAATAATGCCTTTTTCTAAAAAGTTTCCTTTAAATGAATTATTAGATGCTGTAAAATATTGGAATAAAAAAACTCGTAAAATTGTCACATATGAATATATAGTTTGGAAAGATATAAATGACGACAAGAAAGATATAAATGCATTAGTTGAGTATTGTAAATCTTCTCCTTGTAAGGTTAATTTAATTCAATATAATAAGACAGATAATCCTTTTTATGTTGCAGCTGATGATAAAATAATTGATAATTATATACACGAACTGGAAAAAAATAGAATACCTGTAACAATAAGAAAATCAAGAGGAAAAGATATTGATGCTGCATGTGGGCAACTTGCTAATAAACTTATAAATTAATCATTTGGCTTGAATTTTATGAAAGAAATTGAAAGAATCAAATTTCCAATTAAAAATGAAATTGAACTTTTTGAATCAAAGTTTCAAAAGTCAATGAATTCAAATGTTCCTTTGTTAAATAGAATTACTCATTATGTTGTAAATAGAAAAGGAAAGCAAATGAGACCAATGTTTGTTTTTTTAACTGCTAAAATGCTTAACGATGGAAAAATTAATGATAAAGTATATAGAGCTGCCTCAGTTATTGAGTTAATTCATACCGCTACTTTAGTTCATGATGACGTAGTGGATTCAAGTAATATGAGAAGAGGTTTCTTTTCATTAAATGCTTTATGGAAAAACAAAATAGCAGTTTTAGTTGGAGATTTTTTATTATCAAAGGGAATGCTTTTATGTATAGATAACAATGATTTTGACCTTCTGAAATTGATTTCAAAATCCGTCAAAGACATGAGTCAAGGGGAACTTTTACAAATTGAAAAAGCTAGAAGATTAAATATAGATGAAGATACATATTTTGAAATAGTAAGAAAAAAAACTGCTTCTTTAATTTCTTCATGCTGTGCTTTGGGAGCATCAGCATCCAATGTTTCCGAAGACAAAGTAGTTCAATTTGCAAATTTTGGCGAAAAAATAGGTGTTGCGTTTCAATTAAAAGATGATTTGTTTGATTATGGTAATAAAAAAATTGGAAAGCCGACAGGGATTGATTTAAAAGAAAAAAAACTAACACTTCCAATAATATACACGTTAAATAACTCATCTAAATCTAAAAAGAGATGGCTTATTAATTGTATTAAAAATCACAATGATGATAAAAAAGTAGTTCAGGAAGTAATAAAATATGTTAAAGAATCAGGTGGAATTGAATATACCATTTCAAAACTAAAATTATTTCAAAAAGAATCTCTTGACTTGCTGAACGAATATCCAGAAAATCAATATAAAAAAAGTTTAATTAAACTGGTGAATTATGTAATTGAAAGAGAATATTAATATCTTACAATAATTCATTTTAAAACATTTTTTTTATTTAAATTCAATAACAAAATAAAATTAATAATTTGATTTCTAAAAACACCATCGATAAAGTTTTTGAACAATCGCGTGTAGAGGAGGTGATCGGAGATTTTGTTCAATTAAAAAAAGCAGGTTCAAATTACAAAGCATTAAGTCCTTTTTCAAATGAAAAGACTCCTAGTTTTGTAGTTTCGCCAGTTAAACAAATTTGGAAAGATTTTAGCAGTGGAAAAGGAGGTAATGCTGTTGCTTTTTTGATGGAGCATGAGCATTTTACTTACCCTGAAGCAATAAAGTATTTAGCAAGAAAATATAATATAGAAATTGAAGAAATTCAATTAAATAATGAAGATAAAGAAAAAGCAAGTGAAAGAGAAAGCTTATTTATTGTCTCAGAATTTGCTAAGGATTTTTTTAAAAAAAACCTTAATGAGTCTCAGGAAGGTAGATCTGTAGGTCTTTCTTATTTTCAAGAAAGAGGTTTCTCTTCAAATACTATTGATAGTTTTGATTTAGGTTTCTCAAACAAAGAAATTAACTTTTTTTCAAAAAATGCCTTAAAAAAAGGCTATGACAAAATTTTTTTAGAAAAAACGGGGCTTTCAATTTTCAACGATAATAAAATCATAGATAGATTTAGAGGGAGGGTTATTTTTCCAATTCATAGCATGTCAGGTAGAGTGTTGGGTTTTGGAGCGAGAATCTTGAATAATGAAATTAAGACAGCAAAGTACTTAAATTCACCAGAAAGCTTAATATACAACAAGAGTAAAGTTTTATATGGAATTTATTATGCAAAACAAGAAATAGCAAAACTTGATAATTGCTATATTGTGGAAGGATACACAGATGTTATTCAACTTCATCAAAAAGGGATTAAAAATGTAGTATCATCTTCCGGAACTTCATTGACAAATGATCAAATTACATTAATTAGAAGATTAAGTTCAAATATAACTATGTTGTATGATAGCGATAAAGCTGGAGCAAACGCCACTATAAGAGGAGTGGATATGATTTTATCGGCAGGTATGAATGTAAGTATTTGTACTTTTCCAGATGGAGAGGATCCAGATAGTTTTAGTCAAGAGCGCAGTTTTGATGAAATTAAAGATTTTTTGGTTCAAAACTCTAAAGATTTTATTCAATTTAAGGCTTCATTTCTTTCAAATCAAAGTATTCAAGACCCTATTTTAAAAGCTAAAACAATTAATGAAATTGTAACTAGTATTTCAATAATTCCTGATAGAATTAAACAGGAATTATATGTAAAGCATTGTTCAAAAATAATGAACGTTTCTGAAGATGTACTGTTTAATTCCTTAGCTCAGCAAAATAAAAGTGAGGTTTCATACTTTTCAAAAAAAAATATTACTAAAATTCAAAAAACTCCAAAAAATATTAAAGTTGATGTGTTATTTGAATTGGAGAAAAAAATTATTGAAATTTTATTATTATATGGAAATCAAACAGAAAAATTTGAAGAAGTTATTTTAAAAAAAGATAAAAATGGTGAAGTTTTAATGGAGCCTTCCACTGTTGAATCATTGGTTTATGAAAAAATATTTTTGGATTTACAGGAAGATGAAGTTGAGTTTACAAATGAATCTTTTAAAATTTTATATAAAAAAATATTAAGTGAACTTCAGAAAAATGGTGAATTAGTCTTGGATGTTTTTTTAAACAGTTTAGATGCTGAGTTATCAAATCATGTAACTTCAATTTTAATGAATGATGATAGATATCAGCTTCATGATTGGCTTAGAAAAGACATTGTAGTAAAAGACAAAAAAAAGTTGATTTCCCAATTAGTTTCTGAAACAATTCTTAGTCTAAGGACTTATTTAATTAATGCAAAAGTTAAAGAGTTACAGTATGAAACACAAAATAATTCTGAAAATAATAACGAAATACTGGAAGAAATTACAGATTACCATAAATTAAAATCATTGTTGTCTAAAAAGCTAAATAGAGTTCTATAGATCACCTTAATTCATCTGGAACTAAATATATTGGAATCGGATTCATTTTATGATAATTCTGTTTGTTAAATTTATTAAGTATTTCAAAAACTTCTTTTTTTCTACCATCAAATTCGAATGACTTTTTACCATAATCCTTTTCTTTCATTGCCCATTCTAACTCTTTGTATGTTGCCCCAATCTGATCTTCATCTGTTCTGTCATCGTCCCAAAGTCCATCAGTTGGTTTAGCAACAATTATATCATTTATTATATCTAGTTCTTTAGCTATTTCAAAAACTTCAGATTTATATAAGTCAGCAATGGGACTTATGTCTACTCCACCATCACCATATTTAGTGTAAAAACCAATCCCAAAATCTTCTACTTTGTTTCCAGTTCCAGCTACTAAACTATTTTGAATACCAGCAAAATAATATAATGTGGCCATTCTTAATCTTGATCTTGAATTAGCTAATGATAAAAGATTGTTTTTATTAGAACTAATTTGAACTGAATCTTTAAAAGAAGAAAAAGTTTTACTTAAATCAATTGATTTTAAAAATACGTTTTCGTGTTTATTTTTTAGCCATTCTATATGATTTACAGCTCTATTGTGTTCATCTTTACTTTGTAATATTGGCAAGTCTAGACACCAAACTGGTAGTCCAGTTTTTGCACAAAGAGTTGATGTTACTGCAGAGTCAACACCACCGGAAACCCCAATAACAAAACCATTCGAATTAGATTTTAAAGAATAGCTTTTCAGCCAATCTGTTATGTTTTCAATAATTTTTTTTGAATTCATTTAAAAATTTTTAATGTAATTGAAATTATTGAGTTAGTTTATGTTAAGTTTGATTGTGCATTATTAAGTTTTGTAAAATTAATAGTTTTATGATTGATTATAAAATTTCGAGAGTAATTTTGTGTGTTTTTTTAATAAATTTTTTTGGATGCGAATCCAATATAAAAAATGAGGATTTAAACATTCATCGTTTTGAAAATGAGTTTTACAACTCTAGTGAAGAAGAACTTTATTTATTAATTAATAAATATCCATATTTATTTCCAAAGGAATTTCCTATTGAAACATGGAAATCGTTTTTAAGGGACTCAACCAAACTTAATATATTTCATGAAACATCCAAAGTTTTTAATGACTTTAAAATTATTTCTAAAGAAATATCGGAATTGTTTACAAATTTCAAAGAAATTTCTCCCCAATTTATTAAGCCTAAAATAATCACATTAACTTCTCAATCAGATTATGAAAACCGCATTATATATGCAGATTCTTTATTATTGATTTCACTAGATTCATATTTAGGCAAGAATTTTTATCCAGATTTACCTGAATATATTTCGTCCAACATGACAAAAGAATATATTTCTAATGATATTTCAGAAGAAATCTCTAAACAATTTATTAAAAAGTCAAATGATAGAACATTACTCAGTGAAATTATATATCATGGAAAAATCTTATATCTAAATAGGCAATTAACACCTTTCAATGAAGAGTATTTAATTTTTCATTCTAGTTTTGATAAAATTAAATGGGCAGAAGAAAATGAATTTAATATTTGGAGTTTTTTCATTGAAAATGATTTTTTGTTTAGTACAAGAAATGACTTAAAATCTAGATTTATTTCATTTTCCCCTTTCTCAAAATTTAATCTTGATATTGATAAAAAATCACCAGGTAGTATTGGAAAGTGGTTGGGATATAAAATTGTAAATTCGTTTATGAAAAACAACAATGTTGACATAAAGTATCTTTTAAATAAAGATTATTATCAGATTTACATTAATTCAAAGTATAAACCAAAGAAATAATGAAAAAAACTCGTATATCATTTGAGGTAGAATTAGATAAAAATAATGTGCCAGAAAAAATTGTGTGGACTGCTCCAGACGGTGGTGTTTCTAATGAAAAATCTAAAGCTGTATTTTTATCCGTTTGGGACGATAAAAAGCAAGAGACACTTAAAATTGATTTATGGACAAAGGACATGCCTTTGGATCATATGAATGTTTTTTTTCATCAAACCTTAGTCAGTATGAATGAGACTTTTTTAAGGGCGACTCAAAATCAAAAAATGAGTGATTCATTTAAACAGTTTTGTGAATATTTTGCTGAAAATTTAAAACTACAATCTCCTCGAAAATTATAAATCAGAACTAATTAATTTTAAAATTTTATTTCTTCCTTTTTTTGTTTTTGAAGAACTAACAATAAATTCAGGGTAAATATTAGTTTCTTTAAAAGCGTTTTGGATATAGTTTTCAGCTTTATTTTCTTTTTGAGTCACTTTTAATTTATCTTCTTTTGTAAAAATTATTTTAAACTGTATATTTTTTTTATTAAGCCAGCTCATAAATTCTATATCAATTTGCTGAGGTTCAAGTCTAAGGTCGATTAATAAAAAGGTCATTGTAATTTTATTTCTATTTGTGAAATAATCTACAATAATGTTTTCAATTTTTTTTTTTTCTTTTTTAGAAATTTTAGCATAACCATATCCTGGAAGATCAACTAAATACCAATTATTATTTATAAAAAAATGATTTATTAATAAAGTTTTTCCTGGGTTTCCTGAAATTTTAGCTAGCTTTTTGTTTTGTGTGAGCATATTAATAAGAGAAGATTTTCCCACATTAGACCTTCCAATAAATGCAAATTCGGAAATATTGTTTTCGGGGCAGTTAACAGATTTTGAGCTACTTTTAATAAAGCTGCTAGTTTTAATGATCATGGCTAAAATTTTTTTTCAGCTAACCATTTTTTTACTAATTCATTAAACTTATCGGGATGTTCCATCATTGGAGCGTGTCCACATTTTTTTATCCAATATAATTTTGAATCTGGAAGTAGTTTATTGAACTCTTTTGCAACTCCTTTTGGTGTGACCTTGTCATTTTCCCCCCAAATTAATGCAACCGGTATTTTAATATTTGGGAGATCTTTTGCCATGTTATGTCGGATTGCACTTTTTGCCATAGCCAAGATTTTAATTACTTTTTTTCTGTCATTTACTGATTCAAAAACTTCATCAACTACTTCTTTTGTGGCTATTTTAGGTGAATAAAAAACATCTTCTGTCTTTTTTTTGATAAAATTATAATCTCCTCTTTTCGGGTAGGTGTCACCCATTGCATTTTCATATAAACCTGAACTTCCAGTCAATACTAAAGCTCTAGTTTGTTCGGGGAAAAGTTTTGCATGTAAAAGGCCTACATGTCCACCTAAAGAATTCCCAACTAAAATAACTTTTTCTAGTTTTAAAAATTTTATGAAGTTATTTATGAATTTTGCAAAATACTTTACGTTTGTATCGAAAAGTGAAGCTGTATATATAGGTAACTCTGGCATAAAAATTTTATACCCTAACTGTGGAAAATGGTTGATAAATCCCTCAAAATTTCCTAGACCACCCATTAATCCATGTAATATTATAATAGGATCTCCTTCTCCACTAGTTAAGTATTTGAATTCACCCTTTTCAATATGTTTTTTATCAATCATATGAAAAATTTATCCCTTACAACAAATATAACTAATTAGGATTTATAAGATAATATCAGTTATTAATAATTTTTTTTGGCATTTAAATAATTGATTTTGAGTTATTTAAATTATTTTTTTCTTCTCATTATAAATTTATTAACAAAGTGGGTAAAAGTGGGTAAAAGTGGTAAAATTTCAATATATTTGAGTATATACTCAATAATAGTCGGTGATTAGTTTAATTGGAACATACGAATGTAAAGCAGATGTTAAAGGGCGTCTGTTATTGCCCATTGCCCTAAAGAGACAATTGGGTAATCAAATCAACGAAAGTTTTATTTTAAAAAGATCTGTTTTTCAACCTTGTTTAGAATTACATCCATATGGTGAATGGAAAATAACAATGGATAAAGTCAATAAGCTAAATAGATTTTTGAAAAAAAATAATGATTTCATTAGAATGTATACGGCAGGTGTAAGAGTTATTGATTTAGACAATAGTGGAAGAATTTTAATTCCAAAAGATTTGTTAAAATCACATTTTTCTAAGAATAATCTTGTCTTAACGACTGCAATAAACATGATAGAAATATGGGACAAAGATTTTTATGAAAAAGTTATAAATGATTCAGAAATCGATTTTGCTGATTTATCTGAAAATGTAATGGGAAATCAACAAGATGATGTATCATAACCCTGTAATGATTAAAGAAACAATTGATTGCCTTGAGTTAAAGGAAGATGGAATTTATGTTGATTTAACTTTTGGAGGAGGTGGTCATTCTAAAGAAATATTAAATTTTTTGAGTGACAAAGGTAAGTTAGTAGCTTTTGATCAAGACACAGATGCAATTGAAAATAAAATTTTAGATGATAGATTTTTATTAATTAATCAGAATTTTAAATTTTTAAAACAAAATTTAAATTATCACGGTTATCCAGTGGTAGACGGAATACTAGCAGATTTAGGAGTTTCGTCTTACCAATTTGATAAGCCAGAAAGAGGCTTTTCGATTAGGCATGAGTCTAAGTTAGATATGCGAATGAATAAAAATGGAGAATTAACCGCCTCAGATATATTAAATAATTATTCTGAATCTGAGTTATCAAAAATATTTTATGACTATTCTGATCTCAGAAATTCCAGAGCAATCGCAAAATTAATTGTTGATAAAAGAAATAAAAATAAAATTCATTTAACTAAACAGTTTAATAAAATGTTAAAACCATTTCTTTCAAAAGGTTACGAAAACAAAACTTTAGCAAAAATATATCAAGCATTAAGGATTGAGGTTAATGATGAAATAGAGGTATTGAAACAATTATTGCTTCAATTACCAGATGTAATAAGAAAGGGAGGTAAAATAGTAATAATTACTTACCATTCTATTGAAGACAGATTAGTAAAAAGATTTATCCAAAACGGATGTTTTGAATCAGAACCGTTAAAGGACGATTTTGGGAAGTATAAATTACCTTTTAAAAAGTCCTTTAAGTTTATCGCACCTAGTTTAAAAGAAATAAAAATAAATAATAGATCAAGAAGCGCAAAATTAAGATCAGCAGAACGAATATGAGTAATATCAATAAAATAGTATTAGGAAATTTTTTAATAGAAAAGAGTTTTTTTAAAAATTGGAGATTCGTAATTTTTCTTTTTATAATGGCAATTATAATGATTTTTTCCTCACATCTAGTGGATAAAAAAATAATATCAATAGGCGATTTAAAAAATGAAATTTCTGTTTTAGAAAGTAAGTTTTTAGAAAACAGAAAAAGTGTTATGAAACTTAAAATGGAATCTAATATTGCACTCTTAATGAGAGAAAGTAAGATTAAAAGCTCAAAACAGCCTCCAAAAAAAATAATTATTTATTAATGTTAACCAATCAAAAACAATTTTTATATAGGCTATATTTTGTTGCTAGTATTCTAGTTGTTTTGGGTTTCGGAATAGGTTATAGAATCTTTAATATTCAATTTTTTGAGGGTGAAAAGTTTAGAAATTTAGCTAAAGAAAAAGCAATCCAAAACTTTATAATATCTCCCAAAAGAGGAAATATATACTCCGATGATGGAAGTCTCTTAGCTTCATCAACAACAAATTATAATATATATTTTGATGCAGTAACTGTTTCAAGAAAAAACTTTGATAAACACATTAACTCATTATCCATTGCCCTGTCTAAGAAGTTCAATAAATCTTCAGATCATTACAAAAATTCTTTAATGAACGCAAAAAAAATGAATAAGAGATATCATCCTATTGCTAGAAACATTTCAATTAATGTTTTAAATGACATTAAAAAAATGCCTTTATTCAAAATGGGCGGCATCAATGGGGGTTTGATTATTGAAAAAAAAATATCTAGAGAATATCCTTTAGGTAAAATTGCAGAAAGAACTATAGGTTACGAAAGAAAAAATACAAAAAATATTTATGTTGGTGTAGGTTTAGAGCATGCATATGGTGAGATATTGAGAGGAAAAAACGGTTCTCAATTAATGCAAAAAATATCAAATGGTAAGTGGAAACCGATTGAGAGTTCTAGCGAAATTGTTCCAAAACCTGGATTAGATATTTTTAGCACTATTAACGTTGATATTCAAGATATTACTCATCATTCACTTTTAGGTCAATTAGAAAAATTTGAAGCAGATCACGGAACCGCTGTAGTTATGGAAACAAAAACTGGGGCAATTAAAGCAATTTCTAATCTGGGAAGAACTTCAGAGGGTAAGTATTATGAAAAATTAAATTATGCAGTAGGTGAATCTCATGAGCCTGGATCTACATTTAAATTAATGGCAATGATGGCTGCATTAGAGGATAACGTTATAGATTCTTCGACTTTAATAGACACTAAAGATGGAATACTTTCTTTTTATGGAAGTAAAGTTAGAGACAATAGAAAAGGTGGTTATGGAAAAATAACAGCAAATGATGTGTTCAAGTTTTCTTCGAATACTGGAATTGTTGATATAGTAACTCGTGGATATGCTGACAAGCCAAGTAAATTTTCCGATAGACTGTTTAATATGGGTTTGAACTCTATACTTAATTTGTCTATAAAAGGAGAGGGAAAACCTAGAATTCCTCATCCAAAAGATAAAAGTTGGAATGGACTTTCGCTGCCTTGGATGGCTTATGGATATGGAGTATTGCTAACTCCACTTCAGACATTAGCATTTTATAATGCAGTAGCTAATAATGGTGAATTACTAAAACCAGTTTTTATAAATAAATCAAGTTCTTATGACACAAATAATAATTTTACTCAGAAAATTGTATTAAACCCATCAATCTGCTCAAAAAAAACTTTATCAAAAGTAAAATTAATGATGGAGAGTGTAGTAAATGATATGGGTGGAACTGCGTATAATATAAGATCAAAAGAATTTAAAATTGCAGGTAAAACAGGTACTTGTCAAGTAGATTATAACACAGACAACGTACAATACATTTCCACTTTCGTTGGATATTTTCCTGCTGAAAAACCAAAATATTCATGTATAGTAGTAATTCATAAACCAAATAAAAATAAAGGTTACTATGGCTCAACAGTTGCAGCTCCGGTATTTAAAAAAATTGCTGAAAAATTATATTCAGTTACACCAGTAATTAAAGCTGAATTTGCATGGAAAGATATTACTAATAATAATCTCAATCTAAATAAAATAAAAGTTGATAAAATGAATGGAGAGATTAAAAATCTTTTTGGTAAAAATTTAAATGAGGTTTTACCTCTTCTTGAAAATTTAGGTTACGAGGTTGATTACCGAGGAAAAGGAATGATCATTAAAAGATATAATATTATTAGAAAATCAAATACTAAAAAAATTATTTTAGAATTATCATGAAGCTTTTAAAAGACATATTGTATAAAGTAAGTATTGAAACAGTTATAGGATCAACTGACATAAGTATCAATAAAATTGAACTTAATTCTTCAAAAATTTGTAATAATGATTTGTTTGTGGCAATAAATGGGAATTTATTTGATGGAAATCAATTTATTTCAGAATCTATTGAAAGAGGAGCTAAAGTTGTTTTGTGTAATTATTTTCCTAAAAATATATTAAAAAATATTACATATGTAAGAGTTAAAGATACAAGGGAATCACTTGCATTAATTTGTGCAAATTATTATGATAATCCATCAAAAAAGTTAAAACTTATTGGAATAACTGGAACAAACGGAAAAACTACTACAGCGAATCTAATGTTTCAATTATTTAGATTGTTTAATTATAAAGTTGGTTTAGTATCCACTAATAAAATTATCATAGATAATGAAAATATAAAATCTGATCTCACAACGCCAGATCCATTAACTCTAAATAAGGTTTTAGATAAAATGGTGAAATCCAATATTCAATTTTGTTTTATGGAAGTTTCTTCTCATTCAATTCAACAAAAAAGAATTACTGGATTATCATTTGATGTAGGTGTTTTTACTAACCTTTCACATGATCACTTAGATTATCACAAAACATTTCGTGATTACAGAGATGTAAAAAAAATATTTTTTGATTCCTTAGAAAAGGATGCTTTTGCCATTGTTAATATTGATGATAAAAATGGCAATTATATGGTTCAAAACTCAAATGCAAAGATATATAGTTATGCATTAAAATCAAATGCGGATTTTTCATTAAAAATTTTTGAAAAAGATTTTAATGGGATGAAAATGTTTATAAATGGTTATGAGGTTTGGACAAAATTAATTGGAGAATTTAATGCATATAATATTTTAGCGGCATATAGCTTAGCTAAACTATTTGACATAATTGAAAATAAAATTTTAAATAAAATTAGTGCTTTAGATTCTGTTGAAGGAAGATTTGAAAGAATTTTTAAAAAAGATATAAATAAAATTGGAATAGTTGATTACGCACATAGTCCAGATTCAATTAAAAAAGTACTAGAAGCACTTAATGAATTAAAAACTGCAGATCAATTTCTTATTACTGTTATTGGATGTGGTGGAGATAGGGATACAGATAAAAGACCTATGATGGGAAAGATATCAGCTTCATTAAGTGATAAAGTTGTTTTTACATCTGACAACCCCCGTTTTGAAGATCCACAAGTAATTATTAAGCAGATTCAATCTGGTGTAGACAAAAAAGATCTGGATAAAGTTTCGATTATTGTAGACAGAAAAAAAGCTATAAAATTTGCTTGTGAATTGAACGCAGAAAAGGATGTGATTTTAGTTGCTGGAAAAGGTCATGAGAAATACCAAATATTCGGAGATAGTAAAATTGAATTTGATGATAAAAAAATATTAAAAGAATTTTTAACTAACAACAAATAATATGATATATTTTTTATTTGAATACTTAGAATTAAAATATCAATTGCCAGGTGCAAGTTTATTTCAATATTTATCTTTTAGATCTGCATTATCATTTATCTTTTCACTACTGTTATCAATTAAATATGGAAAAAATATAATTAATTTTCTAAGAAAAAGACAGATAGGAGAGACCGTTAGAGATTTAGGTCTGATCGGTCAAAAAGAAAAAACAGGTACTCCAACAATGGGAGGTTTAATCATAATAATGGCTACTATTATTCCTGTTTTATTATTTTCTGATTTCAAAAATATTTACATAATACTACTAATATTTACAACTATATGGCTAGGTTTTATAGGTTTTGCAGATGATTATATCAAGATTTTTAAAAAAAATAAAGACGGACTGAAGGGAAAATTTAAATTAATTGGTCAAATTTCACTAGGACTAATAATTGGTTTAACCTTATTTTATCATTCAGATGTTACAATTAAAGACCAATTTAAAATTGATGATAGTGAAAGTAGAATAGAATATAAATCGACTAAAACAACGGTCCCTTTTTTTAAAAATAATGAATTAGATTATTCCTATTTAATATCATGGACTGGGGTTAAATCTCAAAAATTAAGTTTAATTGTATTTGTCTTTTTTGTTATACTAATAATAAGCGCAGTTTCAAATGGAGCTAATTTAACAGATGGGATAGACGGTTTAGCAGCAGGATCTTCTGTAATAATTACTATTACTCTCGGTGTGTTTGCTTGGGTTTCAGGAAATATTATATTTTCTGACTATTTAAATGTTATGTATATACCAAGAGTTAGTGAAATAGTGATTTTTATTTCAGCTTTTATTGGAGGACTAATTGGTTTCTTATGGTATAATGCTTTTCCTGCTCAAATATTTATGGGAGATACGGGTAGCTTAACTATTGGTGGTATAATTGCTGTAATAGCAATAATTGTTAGAAAAGAACTTCTTCTTCCTTTAATATGTGGAATATTTTTAATTGAAACTCTTTCGGTAATTATTCAAGTAAGTTATTTCAAGTATACAAAAAACAGATTAGGTAATGGGAAAAGATTATTCTTGATGTCACCAATTCATCATCACTTTCAAAAATTAGGATATCATGAAAGTAAAATAGTGGTTAGATTTTGGATAATAGGGATTTTAATGGCTATTGTTTCATTAATAACATTAAAAATTAGATAATAATGAATGACAATTTAATAGTCTTAGGTGGAGGAGAAAGTGGTGTTGGAACTGCATACCTGGCTAGTCAAAATGGAATTAATGTTTTTTTATCTGATAAAAATTTTATTGAATTAAAATATAGAAATATATTAATTAAAAATAATATTGAATTTGAAGAAGGTATTCATAGTATAGAAAAGGTTTTAAAAGCAAGCGAGATTGTTAAAAGTCCAGGAATCCCCAATGATTCTATTTTAGTAGCAAAGATTATTAAAAATAATATTCCAATCATTTCTGAAATCGAATTTGCAAGTAGATTTACTAATGCAAAAATAATTGGAGTAACTGGATCAAACGGAAAAACTACAACCACTAGTTTAATATATCATATTCTTAAATCCTCAGGTTTAAATGTAGGTATTGGAGGAAATATAGGAAATAGTTTTGCTTTTTTAGTAGCTAAAAACAATTATGATTTTATTGTATTAGAGTTAAGCAGTTTTCAATTAGAAGGTATATCTAAATTCAAACCAATAATTGCTGTAATAACAAATCTTTCGCCTGATCATTTAGAAAGATATGAGTTTAATTTTAATAGATATGTTAATGCAAAATTTAATATAATTCTTAATCAGAAAAATTCAGATTACCTGGTATATAATTCAGAGGATAGTAAAATAAATGAAGAATTAAATAGTAGAGAAATTAACTCTTTTAAAATACCTTTTTCTTTTTCGAAGGGAAATTCATTTAATCAAACTTATTTAGAAAATAAAAATATAAAGTCAGAAATAAATAAAAATAAATTTATGATATCAATAGAAAGTTTATCGTTAAAAGGAAGACATAATGTACAGAATAGCATGGCTGCTGCAACTGTTGCTCAATTATTAAACATTACAAATCAAGATATAAAGGAATCTTTAAGTAATTTTCAGTCTATAAGCCACCGAATGGAGCATGTCCTTACCATTCAAAAAGTAAAATATATAAATGATTCTAAAGCAACAAATGTAAATGCGGTTTTCTATGCTTTAGATTCAATGAAAAATTCTACAGTATGGATTGTTGGAGGCGTTGATAAAGGAAATGATTATGATCAGTTACTTCCCTTAGTTAGAGAAAAAGTGAAAGCTATTATTTGCTTAGGTCTAGACAATAAGAAAATAATAGATACTTTTTCTTCAATTTCAGATTTAATAATTGAAGTAACAAGCATGAGAGAAGCTGTTAATTCAGCTTACAGAATAGCTAAACCAAATGATTCTGTTTTGCTTTCACCTGCCTGTTCAAGTTTTGATTTATTCGAAAATTATGAGGATAGAGGAAATCAATTTAAAGAATCTGTAAGAAAGCTTTGATGAAATTAATTTTTGATAAAATAAAAGGAGATAAAATAATATGGACAATTGTGTCTTTATTAGCAATATTTTCATTTCTTCCTGTTTATAGTGCTAGCTCTAATTTTGGAAATGATTTAATTTTTTCAAATATGATGAAGCATGTAGCGATTATTTTTATTGGAATTTTAATAATGTATGCTACTCACTTAATTCCTTACAAGTACTTTAAGGGCTTATCGGTTATTGGATTACCAATAATAATTGTTTTATTATTAATTACTGGAGTTCAAGGCAATGTTATTGATGGAGCAAATGCAAATAGATGGATAAAATTACCAGTTGTTGGTTTGTCATTTCAACCTTCTTCAATGGCTATCGTAATATTGATGGTATATACTGCTTTTTATCTTTCTAAAAATTATAGTAAAGAAATAAAATTTACTAAATCAATTTTACCGCTGTGGTTACCAATATCTTTTGTTATTTTATTGATTTTACCATCAAATTTTTCGACTGCTACCATGATATTTTTAATGATTTTAACTTTAATATTTATTGGTGGATACCCAATTAAATATTTAATTGGAATAGTTTTTTCAGGAATTCTCTTTTTAACATTTTTTGTCCTTTTAGCAAAAAGTTACCCAGAGATAATGCCAAATAGAGTTGATACATGGGCCAATAGAATTGAAAATTATTTAGAATCAGATGACGGGGACGCAAATTATCAAATAATTAGAGCAAAGTCTGCAATTGCTAATGGAGAAATTTTTGGAGTTGGCGCTGGGAAAAGTACCATGAAAAATTTATTACCTCAAAGCACCTCTGATTTTATTTACGCAATTATTACAGAAGAATATGGAACTGTAGGAGCTATTGCTATTTTACTTTTGTATACATGGCTTTTATTCAGAATTATTATTGTTTCTTATAAGTCTGAAACTGTTTTTGGCCAATTGCTAGCATTAGGTGTTGGACTTCCAATTATTTTTCAGGCATATATAAATATGGGTGTTGCTGTACAGCTCTTTCCTGTAACTGGTCAACCACTTCCTCTTGTTAGTACCGGTGGAACTTCAATTTGGATGACATTTATGGCTTTAGGAATCGTTTTAAGTGTAAGTGTAAATAAAAATAACATAGAAATAAAAGAAAATGATAACCCTTTAAACGTTTTAGGTGAAGAGCTATAGATTTTTAATTTCTGGGGGAGGAACTGGTGGTCATATTTACCCCGCTATTTCTATTGCAGATGAATTGTCTAAAAATTTTAATTCAACAGAAATATTATTCGTTGGTTCCAATAATAGAATGGAAATGAAAAAAGTTCCTGAAAGTGGTTATAATATTAAGGGTTTATGGATTAGTGGAATTAAAAGAAAATTACATTTTTCCAATTTATTAGTTCCAATAAAAATAATTCACAGTCTAATTAAATCATATTTAATAATAAAAAAATTTAAACCTGATTTTGTAATTGGAACTGGAGGTTTTGCCAGTGGACCTGTTGTTTATATTGCCTCAAAGTTAAAGTTGCCAACCCTCATTCAAGAGCAGAACTCATATGCTGGAGTTACTAACAAAATACTGTCAAAATCAGTTGAGCTAATTTGTGTTGCATATGATAATATGAATAATTTTTTCCCAAGCAACAAAATATTTTATTCGGGAAATCCAGTTAGAAAAGAAATCACAGAACTAAAAGCTTCAAAAAAAGATTCAGATGATTTTTTCAATATTAATAGAAATGGAAAGGTTTTACTAATAATTGGAGGAAGTTTAGGTGCTAAGGCAATAAACGAATTTATATCTAAAAATTTAAAATTTTTTCAAGAAAAAAATATTGATATAATATGGCAATGTGGAAAATTATATTACGATAATTATAAAAAATATCTTTCCAAAAAAGTTAAAATATTCCCCTTCATAAAGGATATGAGTAAAGCATACGCTTCCGCAGATTATATAATTTCTAGATCTGGAGCTAGTGTTATTTCAGAACTTTGTATTGTAGCTAAACCAGTTATTTTTATTCCTTCACCTGATTTAGCTGAAGATCACCAAACAAAAAATGCATTGAATATTGTTAAAAATAATGCAGCTCTGATGGTAAAAGAGAAGGAATTAAATAAATTATTTTTTAGTGTTTTTAATAAAATGATAAATGATAAAAACTTTAGTGATGAACTTTCTAGATCAATAAAACTATTAGCAAAGCCTGATGCTACTTATAAAATAGTTGAACAAATTAAAAGAAGATTAGAAAATGGAAATAAATTATAATAAAATATATTTCATTGGTATTGGCGGGATTGGAATGTCTTCTATTGCTCTATTTTATTTAAATCATAATAAGGTGATTGGTGGATATGACCAAACAAAATCAGATTTAACTTTAAGACTATCAAACAATGGAGCCCAGATTCATTATGAATCAAAAGTATCTAATATTCCAATGGAATTTAAGGATAATACAAATACTTTAATTGTGTATACACCTGCTATTTCTAAGGATGATGTTGAATTAAATTACTTCATCGAAAATGATTATAAAATTTTCAAAAGATCTGAGGTTTTGGGAATTATTTCTCAAAATAAATTTTGTATTGCTATAGCGGGTACTCACGGTAAAACTACAACTTCAACTATTTTATCACATCTTCTTTTTGAAAATAATGTCAGTTTTACTTCATTTATTGGTGGTATTTCAGAAAATTATAACAGTAATTTAATCGAAAATGGAGGAGATATAGTATTGGTAGAAGCTGATGAATTTGACAGGTCTTTTTTAACTTTATATCCCAATATAGCTTGTATAACATCCGTTGACTCAGATCACTTAGATATTTATGGTTCAGGAAAAGAAATAGAAGAGTCATTTAAAGAATTTACTAAAAATATAAAAAAAGAAGGTGTTCTTTTTAATAGTTTTGATTTGCCATTTAGTGGAGTTAGCTATGGATTTAATCCTGAGGCTAAATATTCAATAGAAAATTATAGAATTCAACATGATCATGTGCTATTTGATATTAGAAACGAAAACAGAATATGTAAAAATATAAGATTTAATATGCCAGGAAAACATAATGCATGCAATGCATTAGCCGCTTTTGCAATTTGCAAGCAATTAAAAATGAAAGATGATGATTTGGTAAAATCTTTTGCAACGTTCGAGGGTGTAAAAAGAAGATTTAGTTATGTTTTAAAATCGCCTAAAATTTTGATTGATGATTACGCACATCATCCAAAAGAAATTCAAGCTATTTATGATTCCATTAAGTTTATATATCCAAAGAAAAAAGTAATGGCTGTTTTTCAACCTCATTTATTTTCAAGAACTAGAGACTTTATGAGCGAATTTGCAAATGAACTGTCCAAATTCAACGAAATAGTTCTTATGGATGTATATCCAGCAAGAGAAGATCCTATATGCGGAATTGACTCTGGTGAATTGTTAAAAAGAATAAATAATAGTAATAAAAAATTGCTTGATAAACTTGAATTGATTAATCATATTGTAAAATCTGATGTGGATGTTGTAATAATGATGGGTGCTGGCGATATTTCTAACGAGGTTAATAAAGTTAAAAAGGCAATATTAAATTAAAATGAACTTTAATAAATTCAAATTATTGATAATGTTATTTTTAGTTATTTTTTTAACAGCTTTTAGTATGTTTAAAAATGGAGAACGAAAAATTGATTTTGAAAGTATAAACTATATGGATTCGGACTTTAATTTTATATCAGAAAAGTCGGTTAATAAATTGTTAAAACAAAGTGATTCTATTTCTTTAAGTCTCGTAAAAAGAGATTTAAATTTGAATAAATTAGAAAAGATTATTAATAGTAATGTGTTTGTTCATTCTGCTGAAGTTTCTTTGAATTTGGAAGGTGAGATAGGAATAAAAATTATTGAAAAAGAACCTGTGTTTAGAGTTTTAGGTGGTAAATATTATATTGATTCAATTGGTAATAAAATTCCATTGTCTAGTATTTTTTCTAAAACGATTCCTTTAATTATAAGTGAAGTAGATTCTATTTATTTTGATGATTTGGGCTTGTTTGGTAATTATATTAAAAATGACAGTTTTTTAAGTGATCATATATCTGGTTTGGAAATAATTGATGATGGATTTAATATTTATGTAAATAATTATTCTTATAAGATTAAAATGAATGATTTAAATGATTTTAAAACCTGTTTTAGGAATTATAAAGTCTTTTACAAATCTGTTGAACAGGATAGTGTTTTGGATAAGTTAAGTTCGATTAATTTGAATTTTAAAAATCAAGTAATTATTCAAAAAAAATAATATGGAAGTTAAAAATTTATTTGTCGGTTTGGATATTGGTACCACTAAAATTGTGGCTATGATAGGATCATTAAATGAGTATAATAAATTAAAAATTATTGGAATTGGCAAATCTAAAAGTCTTGGTGTGCACAGAGGAGTTGTCAATAATATAACACAAACTATTCAATCTATTCAAGCCGCAATTTCTGAAGCTGAGGCTGACTCGTCGGAAAAAATTGATAAAGTAATTGTAGGTATTGCAGGTCAGCACATAAGAAGTTTACAACACAGCGATTATATCACAAGATCTAATTCTGA
>TARA_B100001093_G_scaffold506481_1_pt1 | contig 33887 bp, 41 predicted proteins | sample TARA_B100001093 | Tara Oceans TARA_B100001093 (sample SAMEA2623116) | marine metagenome | biome: marine biome (ENVO:00000447); feature: surface water layer (ENVO:00002042); material: "saline water (ENVO:00002010), including plankton (ENVO:xxxxxxxx)" | depth 5 m | reverse complement strand
TTTAGTTTAATGTCGTAATCTCTACCCTGATATCTAACCCAATCTTGTGCAAATTTCTTTAGATTACCTTTTAATGGTTCAAAAGATATAATTGCATCTTCTGGTCTCATACTTCGGCCAAAACCATCTTGTCTATTACCAGATGCTACTATTACATTTTTGCCATCTGTATAAAAGTAAATATCACCAATAGCCGTATTACCTTGCTCTGTGTTTTGTACATAAGCTACTACAGGTTTACCAACTGTGTGAAATTTCATGTGGTCGTTAGCTAGTTTTGTAGACAAACCTCTAAAATTAGACTCTGCTAGTTTGTGTTGTCTTTTAGCTTTTGCTAATTGTGTTTCTAAATCTTTAAGTTCTTTTTTGTTTTTAATTAAGATAGTACCACCCATACCGCCAGTTTTAGATATCTCTAAACCTTTCTTTGTTTTATCAGTGGCATTATTAAAGGCTTTAATTTTAATATTCTCATCAACTTCTGATTCTGGTAATGCTTGACCAGTGACATCACTATCTTCATATCCAAACTTTTGATATCTTTGTTTAGCCATATTAGCAGCGCCTTTTAATTCATCATCTTCAATATCAGGACTTGGAGCATCACCGTCATCTACATTATCTCCTGTTGAATCATCAGTAGTTTCTACAACTTTACCAAATTGTTCTTTTTTTGTAATAAGTAAATCAGTAAGTTCACTAAATAAATTAGATTCTTCTTTGATAGTACAAGGATAAGTCTTCTCTTTAAATACAAAAGATTTTTTACCACTGGCAAATGCTTGTCTTGCTGCTAATATGAATGCTCTTTTTTCAGATAGCATTATACCAGAATCTTTCATAAGCACATTTTCAGCACTTAGTTTAGCTGCAATAGCCATTTGGCGTCTTTTGTCTTTGGATTTTCCTTTAAATTGTGGAGCATCAGATTTATAGAAATCTTTTATCCAATCTCCCATATCATCTGACTTATCTAAAGGCATATTAACCTCTAAAAGGAGTTTTAGGCAGTCTTCTCACATCAAATTGTGACTCACCGTCTTCATCTTTAAAGACTCTTATTTTAGTATCAAATTTTAAAACTCTCATTGGTGCACTATTAAATGCACCTTTTGCAGCTTTCATCGCTTCTTTTTTAAAGTCATTATAGTTTGGCTTATGGTCAAACATAAATGCTTCTTCATCTGGTGGTGCTCCATAAGCATCTGCATTTTCTCTATGACCTGGAGCAGCAAAACCATATTTACCATCACTATAAAAAACAAAATCAAAATGACCATCATCTTTACTAACACAATGAGCCACAATTGGTTTTCCAAATCTTGGATTATGAAATTTCATTGGGTCTTGGTCAATAATATCTGTGTCTACACTATCACCATCATCTGTTGCTTTCAATTTATCACCAATAGTTGATTCACTAAGTCTATCTACGTTAACTTCTTCTTCCATTCCTAACTTTTTAAGCTCTTTCTTAATAAGTCTATCAACTTTCTTCATTTCTGGTTTCATGAATGCAGCTTTACCAAACTGACCAATCATATCAGCTTTTTGTTTCATTAGGTCTGAATATTTTAAGAATCTAGAAGTTTCGTCAATATCTTCGCCTTGTGCTTTCTTAATTGCGTCCTGAGAAGGTGCACCTTTGTCACCTTTGTTTCTCATTTTTTCTCCACGTTTTCTTTTTGCGTGGATATTAGCCCATAGGCCTTTTTCTTCTAATTCGTTTTTAATATCTTCAGGAAACTCTACATCTTCAGCATAGAATTTTAGTGCAGCCGCAACACTAGGATTTTTTGATAAACCTCTTTCTAATTTTTCAATTTGTTTCATAGCACCAGTATAATCGCCTTCTGCATCTACTGCAATTTCCATAGCCATAAGTAAATTTTGTTTATGTTTTTCGACATCTCTTTCATTTCTAAAATTCATTTTTGCTTCAGCAAAAATATTGTGGTCTCCAGTAAATATTGACATGGTAGTCTCCTTATTATACATTTGATGGTATTTTTTAGTGTGTTTAGATAATTTAGTTTTCTTTAATTCGCCATCAGCATCTTTATCGCCTGGTGCTGGTTTGTAAGCATCTGGATCGTCATCAGACATTTTAGCTTGTTTTTTGAACTGAGCTTCTCTATCGTCTTTTTTATCTTTTTTGACACCTTTCATATAGTTGCCATCATCTTTCATATTCTTATCTTCTTCTACAGCTTCTTTCTTGACTTTTGCAGCTAAGTCTTTATCAGCTTTTCCCCATGTACCAGAACCTTTACTAATAAAGCTATTTACTCTAGCAAATGCCCATTGTTGTGATGTAGTTCCTGGACGGTGGCCAGTTTTCCAAGCAGCCATGCCTCGGTCATACACTTGTTTTAGTATACCGTATGCGATACCACTTTCTTTTGATTTTGTTTTTAGGCCTGCAATTTCTTTTTCAGCAATAACAGCCCTCTCAAATATATTGTCTTGAAAGATACTCATTGTGTATTATTTATTTCTTTGAGTCCTTAATCTTAGAGAAATTGCCATCTTTATAAAACTCTATGAATCTTTTAAACCTATCTGCATTGTGAGCTTTGTGCGATATTACAAATATATTAGTATTCTCCATATTACTTACAATATCCCATAGCATTTCTGTTGCATCAGCATCAAGAGAACTATCACCTACTTCATCCATCATAAGCAAATTAGTATTGACAGAGTTCTTAATCTTAGCTATTTCTCTCCAAGTAAACATTAGTGCTAAATCAATTCTCATCTTTTCACCTTCTGAAAATGAAGCATAAGTAAAGTTATCTCTATATCTTGATTTGATTACCTCATTGAATTGTTCATCTAAAGTAAATGAGAATGCAGCTGACATCTTTTCTAGATGTACATTTATAAGCTTATTCATAACTGGTACATATTGCTTAATAATCTTAGCTTTGATACCGGTATCTCTTAATAGCAATTTACATACATCATAGAAATGATTTTTTTCGCTCATATCCATAAGGTCTTTTGTAAACACTTTCTCTTCATCAAATAGTGAGGCTAGTAATTCCTTAGCATTGGGTAATGAAGTATCATCATTTTCGATTTTCAGATTTTCATTAAGTGTACTAAGATAAGTGCTAAGGGTACTAACCTCACTTCTTACTGACGATTGCTGATTAATCAGCTCTGTAAGCTCTTGTTCTCTAGCTCTTGTAGTTTCCAATTCTTTAGATAGCTTGGCAAGTGCTTTTTCATAAGCAGGGATGAGATTCTCATTTTTCTTTTTTTCTTTTTCAAGGCTGCTAATTTTTTCGTTCTTGAACGACTCTGATATTTCTTGTCCGCAAACTTCGCACTCAGTTTCTGTTCTATAGTAAGTGATGCGCTTCTGTTTTTCATCTATCCTCCTTTTTAACTCATTACCATGAGTCACACATTTTTGTTTTTCATCTACTACTTTGTTTACATTTGGTGCAGCAATAGAATCTATTTTGTTTTGTAATCCATCATTTTCATCTACTAATATCTTTTTTTCACCTTCAACTCTTTGTATTTCTTTTTTAATCTTATCTGCTGATTGTTCATTTTTCTTTTGCAATGTTTCAATAAGACTTTTTTGTCCATTTATTTTAGTTGTATGTACTTCTTTTTGATACTCTTTTTCTTTGATATCGAGACCTAAATCAGTCAGTTTAGTTTTTAGAATATCATTCATCTTAGAGAATATTGTAATATCTAAAATCTCTTCTATGATTTGCCTTCTTTCACCACCGCTTAAATCCATAAATGACTGATATCTAGCTGAACCTAATATAACAATTTGTGTAAATGATTTAAAGTTTAGACCAATTAAATCTTCTAGTTTCTTTTGATAATCTTTTTGATGTGCATCTTGTGTTATAAGAACTTCATTCTTATAAATTTCGAATATACCTGGTTTCATACCTCTTACAACACGATAAGATGTATTATTAACATCAAATTTAACTTGAACTACACAGTCTTTATCATTAACTGTATTAATCAACTGTGTTTTTGAAACATTACGATATGGTTTATTAAAGATTGCATAACATAAAGCATCCAGCACAGTAGATTTACCACTACCATTTTGGCCTGTAATTAAAACTGTAGGTTTATCACTTAAGAATATAGTATTGCCATTATTACCAGTACTTAAAAAATTCTTATATTGTATTTCTTTAAATATTATCATCAGCTTCTTTTGCTTCTTCGTAAATTTCTATCATTATTTGTTTGATTTGGTCTTTATTAATATCTGTAGCTACATCATCAATATATTCACTAATTAAGTCTGTAGTTTCAGATAGTTCAATAATATCTTCAACATTATCTGCATTAAACTGTTCAAAGCTTTCAATTATTTTAAGTTCAAATGGTTCTTTTAAATTAATTGCATCAATATATTTTTCAAAGTTTTCAAATGATTCTTTTTCTTTTACATATAGCTTAACATAAGTATTTTTTAAATCTTCACCTTCTAAATCTTTTGGCTCACTATTGTTTGCATATATTAATTTAACATGATAACCAAGAGGATTTTTAATAAACTCTAATTCTTTAGTTGCTGTATCTAATACCCAAAATCCATGACGTCCACCTGAATCAGACCACATAAGTTCATAAGGTGTACCAGTATATGTAAAGTTTTCTGTTGTGCTTTGAGAATGATAATGACCAGATATTACTCTATTCCAATCTTTAAAATCAAATAAATCAAACCCATCTTTACTGTAATGTCCTGGAAACATAAGTGCACCTTGTACATCATAGTGTCCTATAAGTATATCGCCACCAGCTCTAATAGTATCAAAACTATCTTCATAATTATCTTTACACACCCACGGCATAAGTGTAATGCAACAGTCTTCTACATCAAAAGATTCTATAGTTTCATAAACATTTACGTTTGGCTCATTACCAATTACTTGTTGTGGTGAGTTATTTTTAAGGGAATGTTTAAAAGGAATATCGTGATTACCTACAATCACATCTAATTTCATATTTCGTTTTTGAATAGGTGTCACCATCATTTCTTTTTGAAATGCTAGTGTTTGAATGTTTAACCACTTACGTGAATCAAACCAGTCACCCACTTGAATTACATGCTGTATTTTTTCTTTATCTATGTAAGGCCAAAAAACTTCTTTATAAAATCTTTTTTGCCAAGCTTCAATTACAACATTTCTATTTCGAGCGCCAAAGTGGGTATCACCCAGTATCGCTATTTTCATCTAATAGTTTTTCCCTTATCTTAGTAGCAGATATTTCTTCAATATCTTTATCGAAATGTTCCTGCTCAATTTTATAGCCCACGTCACGGCCATAAGTAATATGAGTAATGTTTGGAACATTAATGATATCATAATTATTATTATACTCGTAGCCTTCTTTTTTTAACTCTGCTATAATTTGCTCTTTTCTTTGTTCAAAAGTGAAAGGGTTTTTTTCAGTGCCATCTTGTTCTCTTAACAAAATAACTACTTGACCAGTTTTGGAAATTGCTCTCTTAAAAAGAGCAGTATGTCCTTTATGCCAGGGTTGGAATCTGCCAAGCATTTGCGTAGTTTCTTTATATCTATCCATTCGTTTACTATGTAGTCTACATCTGACTCATTAGGAACTTCAAACAATTTGTCTGTGTCTTTATGTTCAGATTCTGTTATTGTATTCATCCATATTGATATAGTAGGTTTTACTATGTCTCTATAGTCCTGTTTTGGTGCTATAAAATCTAATATACCAGTTTTACCAGCCATTCTATAAGCTTGTCTTAACCTTCCATCATCAGAAAAATCCCAATCATCATGTAATAATCTATAATAATCAGCATTGTGGTGTGGAACTGTAAAATGATATGCTAACTCTTTAGCAACAGTGGTTTTGCCAGAACCTGATAACCCAAATATTAGTATTTTCATTTATCTTCTTTAGTAGTCTTAGTTTTTCTAGGTTTACGTTTCTTTTTAACTTTAAAATCAGGATTCTCTTTAAAAAATTCTTCTTTCTTTGCTTCTCTTACTTTGTAATGTTTACCTTCAACTTCAAATTCAGTGATACCTTCCTTTATTGCTTCAATTTCATGTTTGACTCTTAAAGTATGTGACCGTAAAGTAAAACCTGTTCTCCCTTTTTCAGCAGCAGTTTTTGGTTTTGCTTCTTCAATATCACCTAGTTTTTGGTCAGCATAAGCTCTTGCTTTTTGGCTGGCTTCATCACTAAATTCACCATGTAAAAACAAACTTTGTTCAGCTTGTTGTATAAGCTTTAAGTCTATCATATACTTTCTTTTTTCTTTCTTAATTCTTTGTACCATGTGAGAGAACAATATCTGAGTCACAAAAGCGAATCCATTATTAAATCTATCACCATCAAATCTGTAAGCATATTTTACTGCCGCCAGAATTGCATCTTGAATCATTTCATCTCTATAAGAATAATTTACAAAATTAGGTCTTAATGCTAATCTATTAGCCATTCTTATAATACAATCTCCAAGATACCTACTCATCTCAGGTCTGTCTTTATTTTTTTCCATTTGCTTCCTGCATTTACGTGAATATTCATCTAAAGCTTTAGTGAATTCTTTATTGTTTACGTAATGAGCAGAGTCTTTTGTTTGTCTCTTTGCCATTTATATGTCCACACTGTTAATTTTATAATCGAATTTTTCTTCCGTGTAATATCGGAATCTTTCTCCTGCATGCCTTAAAGTAAAGTTATCTCTTGACTTCCATTTAATGTCATCAATAATATCATATACTGTAGCTGCTTTACCGTCTTCTGTCTTTCTTAATATTCTACCAATAGATTGTAATACTTTTATTTTAGATTTCGATGGGTGAGCAAATATTAGATTATGCAAATTTCTAATATTAACACCAGTTGAAAATACTCCAAGTGATGCTACAATAGTGACATCATTTTTTTCAGCAAATTGCCTAGTCATTTCTCTTGAATCTTTATCTGTTTCACCAGCAATATAATGTACGTCTCTATCTGTTATTTCATCTATCTGTTTATGTAGTTCTTTACCGTGTTCTAGTCTGCTAAACACTACTAGTGTATTACCAGGTAAGTCTGCTGCAAGTTTAGATATGAATTTTTGTCTTTTTTCATGTTTTATAATATGTGCTATTTCATCTTGATAGTTCATATCTTTTACAAGTTTTTTATCATTGTCACTATAATTCAGTCTTAATAATTGTATTTTTACATCTGATATTTGGTCCTTATCAATAAGTTCTTTTGTTGTAATCATTTTTTCAATATTACCAAATAGACCTTTTAATACTAGTTCATGAGTTTTTGCTTCTTGTATAGTACCTGTCATTCCAACTCTATCAGGACATATTACAAGTTTTTTCATAATATTTTGTATAGATTTACTTTGTGCATGATGTACTTCATCAACAATTACACTGCCAAACTGAGCAAAATAGCCTGCACTCATTTTATACAATGATTGCCAAGTTGATACAATAACTCTAGCATCAGTTTGTTTTTCTACTCCACCCATAATACCATGCATATCAGAAAATTTATCATTACTATAATCAACAAAATCAGACATCATTTGTGTGACTAAGTTTATTGTTGGTACAATAATAAGTATTTTTCTTTCATGTATTTCTCTCCACCATCTCATCAAAGCATAGATAATTAAAGATTTACCAGATGCGGTTGGTGATAAACATAACATTCTCTGTTTACGCACGCCTTGTTTGAATGCGTCTATCTGATAGTCCCGCATCTGGATTTTTTTTCCACCTGAGTGTAAGTCAAGTGCATCTAAGAAACCATCAAGTATTTTGTCGTCAATATTATTCTCGATACCAGGCATATTTTTTTTGGTACCTTCGAATTGAACATCGATATCTAGGTCCTTAGAAAACTTTGCTATATCTTGTACAAGACCAGCATAAATTGTAGAATCTTTCAAGTTTGCAAGACGAATTTTACCGTCCCAATACTTGTTTCGATAAGCAGGTGTAAAGTTTGCACCAGGAACTTTGAATGTAAAGTAATCAGATAAAGTCTGTAAATCAGCTTTATCTCCTTCAAAGTTTAGGTAAACATCATTTAGTTTGCGAAATAAAATCATTATACGTATTTGTCAACTGCTCACTTGGAATACACTTAAATGTAAAATCATAGAAATAAAAACTATTTCTATCTGCTAATTCCATAAATGTACCAATCTTAAATTTATTAGTTCCATTGTCATCAGTTTCTTGAAATACCACAGCAGGATTATCCATTTTTATTTGTCTGTCTTTTTCGCTTTTGACATCTCCAATAATTATTGGACCTCCACTGTCTAACTTTATAATCTTAATCATAAGCTTCCACTTGTAAATCTTGCCCAATCAATTGCGGCTTTAATTGAACTGTTTCTCCATTTGATTTGCTCAAGAATATGATTTGCACCTTCTAAAAGTATTTCCATGTACTCTATTTTCTTTAATAGGTCCACAACTTCTGGATCGGTATTAACATGTTTCTCAACGCCCGCTTTTGTTTTTAATTTTAAATCAAACGGCTTTTCTTTGTAATCATCTGACTTTGCTTGTCCAGAATAATACAATTCTTTTTCTTTCTTAAGTTCTGCTAATTTATGATTATACGCGATTTTCTTTGCTCTTATATCTAATAAGATTGTTAGATACTTATGGTGAAGTTTAGGTATATTTGTAGCCTCTTTATCAAGATTAACTCTGTCAATACCAGCGTCTTCTTCCCACAAGGAAAGCAGTTGTTCGTGCGTAATCATTACTATAAATATACTGTGATAAACAATTTTTTTCTAAATATATCACTTTCAAATAGACTCAGTCCGAGTCTTATTAATCAACTATCAACTAGGAGACACTATGGCTCGAAGGCAGAAAAAAGCTTCGTTACAAGCTGAATTAGATGCTTCAAAAGCATTTCATATACAGCCCAAAAATGAAACTCAAAATTATCTTTTAGAATGTATTCAAAAAAATATTATGACGGTCGCAATAGGACCGGCTGGTACAGGAAAAACTTACTGTACTGGTATGAAAGCTGCCCAATTATTTTTGAAAGGCGAGTATCAAAAAATCGTGTTAACACGGTCTAATATATCAACAGGTAAATCACTAGGACACTTTCCAGGTACTATCGAAGAAAAGATGGAACCTTGGGTAAAACCTATATTGAATGTACTTATTGATGGATTAGGTTCGGGACGAGCTGAATGTATGCAAAGACAAAAACAAATAGAAGTACAACCTATTGAAACAATAAGAGGTACATCATTTGATAACAGTATAATAATTGTAGACGAGGCGCAAAATTTAACTATAGATGAAATTAAAGCAGTGACTACTAGAATTGGTGAAAATACTAAATTGATATTATTAGGTGACCCAGCTCAATCTGATTTAAAGAATAGTGATTTGATTAAATTTGTAGATTTATGTCATCAGTATAGAGTGCCGGCGCCCATCGTAACTTTTAGTATTAAAGATATCGTTAGGTCTGATATGGTAGCTAACTTAGTTAAAATGTTCGCGAAGGCTGGAATCTAAGAGACTGATTTTATATTCAGTAGCACCTTCAAAAGGAATCAAGCTACCTTTATGTAATACCGAAAAAGAAGTATTTTTTTTAGATTTTATCGTTATTTTTTGCGCCATTTGTATACGTTGAATGTTCAAAGTATAAAAACTTAAATGACGATGTAGATGTGATATATTCTACGTCTTGTCTGGCCGCATCAAATTGTGGACCATCTAGTGATATAGGAAATGCATCAAAGAACTTCCATTCAGCCAAGGGCTTTAAATCTGCATCTGCTGCAAATAAAGATATATTAGACATTGTACTTAAGAATCCTGGCTCTCTAGCATCAGGTCTAGCTGTCACATTCTTTTTTGTGTATTCAGCAAATTGTTCATATGATTCAGGTGCAATCATACCTTTCATCCATTCCAGTATTTGTCTATAACCTTGGAAATGTTTATCAACTAAAAAAGTGACATCTAATTGTGCATAGTCTAATGTATCACCAGGAACTGTTCTATTAGTGTTATATGGATTTGATAAAGGTAATTCACCAGCACTTATAACTGGTGCATTTACTTGTTGCACAGTGTATACTATATCAGGTGCTCTATCTATTGTTAAAAAGAAGTGTTGAGGTGCTGTGAAACTTAGCTCAGTTTGTCTGGCTAAGACGTCTGAAAAATTTTTGCTAACCATTAGCTATCTACCTTGGCGCCAGCTCTCCACTGATAGCATGACCAATATCTGGCTTTCCACTTTGGTCCAGGATCAGCACAATTATGTCTTGCTCTAAATGATGCTCTTCTAGCTGGGTCATCTCTTTTGATTTCCATTTTTGGGTCACCAAATCTAACCATAACAACATTACCTTTTGGACCTTTTACGTATACTTTAAATTTTGATTTACCATCACTTACCCGCATTGGGTCATTTAGTTTTACTTTTGTGCCTTGGTATTCTGCCTCTGTGATATTGTGGTCAAATACTTTATCACAATCTTCGCAACAAAATTCTTGAAAGTTTTTCATATACTATTTATATTTAGGATAAAAAAAAGGGAGTCCGAAGACTCCCTTTTAAAATTCGTTATCGAACGTGGCTTACACGTTGTCAACTCTGAATTTTCTGTAGTACATGTTTGAATCAGGAGCATGTAAACCTTGAGATTGGATAGTTCTAGAAGCGAACGGGTTTGAAACCATTCCATATCTAGTTTTAAATCCAATTTTAGGTTGGAATGTTTCCTGACTAACCGCACGAACCATTTGTAATGGAACGTAAGGACAATAGAACATACCTGCATCCATATTGTTAGTACCTTTATAACCAACAACAACATAGTCGCCGTTAGTTGCATAAGGATCAACATAGACTTTTGTACGTCCATTTAGTACTCCAGCAAACGTACCACTAGTTACGTCTACATTTAGATTATCTTGTAATCCAGATGTATAGTCTAGTAGTCCAGCCATTGTTAAAGCTGATGCAACGTTAGCAGAACAAAGGATAAAGTTTCCTTTTCCTCTTCGAGTTTCAAATGCAATTTTATTACATTCTTTTTCGATTTGCATCATAAGGCCTTTTTGTCTCTCAACAGACCATCTTCCTTGACCGTCAGCGATCAAGTCGAATATTCCGTTAGTAGTTAAGCCTTGTGCTCCGTATTTAGCCTGAGATAGGATTGTGTGTACAACTTCTCTATTGATTTCCGCTAGGATTTCAGTAGAAAGAATGTTAGCTAATTCAGCCTCAGCGTCCAAACCGTGGACAGCTTTAAGGTCTTGAACTAGTTCCATAGTGTATTCACTTTTGAGAGCTCTTGTTTTAGCTTCAACAGCTGTTCTCTCAATTGTGAAAGACATTTCACGGAAGTTGTCACCTTCTCCTTCTCTTGTGTTCATTCCGAAAGAAGTATTTCCTTCAGCTTGTCCACTTGGCATATAGCCAGAGTTTAGGTTAGGGTTTGCAGTAACTGTGTCTACAAATGGGTCATTCACAGGTGTGATTGATCCAGTATCAGTTACGGGGTCAGAGTCAGCAGTGCTAACACCATCATTTTTAGCTCTAGAGACAGCGAATGGATTTCCAGCCGCGTCCGTGTTGCTTCCTGCAGAGTGCGTATTAGGTTTCCCTGTATTAAACGCAGTACCTGAGAAGTTAGAGAACGGTTCGTCGTACATGGCTTCAATACCAAGACCATTACCATCGCCACTAACACCTTCGTTAGTATTGTTGTATCTTGCTCTTAGCGCGAATATAAGACCAGTTGGAGCGTTCATAGGTTGAACACCACATAAGTCAAATGCCATCATTTGTGGAACCGCACGTCTAACTAGAGATATAATGATAGGGTCATAACCAGCTCGACCAGTAGCGTTTACAGCACTATTCGTGTTTGCTCCACTCATAGCACCACCAAAGCTAGCACCAGATAAAGAAGCTTCTTCTAAGTTTTGCTCCTCTGCTAATGCCTTCTCTGTATTTTCGAGAACTTGTGCAAGAACAGCTTTCTTATCACGCTCATCTACTTTTGGTAAATCTTCGTGTTCGATTACTGGAGCCCATTTCTCTGTAAGTACGTCGTATGACATGGTTTTTCTCCTAAGTTAATTTAAGTTAGATTATTAATTTTCTTAAAAATCGTTGGTTTTTTCATTCTTATTTAAGTGCAGTTTTAGACAAGTATCTAACGTACTGCGAAACAACTGGGTTTCCAGTTCCTTCTACTTCAGGTTGGCTTTCGCCTTCCTTCCCTGCGAAAACTTCATCACCATAAGATGACAGAGCTTTGGCTGCAGTTTCTGGAGAATCAAAGTAGGACTCTTTGAGAGCCTCTAGCTTCTCTTTGTACTCATTAGTACTACCAGCTTCTACACTGTCTCCCAATTTTTCTAGGCGTATCTTTTGGGTTTCAGTTAAACCTTCACTTACTTCAGTAGTAATGTCGGCTTTTTCGTAAGCTAGTACCTTCTCTTGCAGCTTTTCAACAAGTTCGTCTTTCTCACCAATTTGGTCTTTATATCCTTCAACCGCCTCGGTAAGTTCATCAACAACCTTAATATCATCTTCAGGTATGTCAATGTAATTCTTTTCAAATAGACCTTTAAGGTCTTTTATAAAGTTCTCAGCTATTTCTGTTCTTAGAGAATACTTAATTTCTAAAGCATTTTCTTTTAGCCACTCTTCAGTAGCATAGTCAGTATATTTAGAGAACTTTTCTTCTAATTCTTTGATTCTATCAGCATTTTCAGCTTCTAATTTTTCTTCGATTTCAGAAACTTTAGCATTTACTTTTTCATTTACCGCAGTTTCAAAGACTATAGCAGCTTTAGATTTGAAATCTTCATCAAGGTCAACATCTTCTTCCATGTCATCCTCTTTTTCATCCATATCTTTTTTCATTTCTTTAGGCTCTTCTTTAGTCTCTTTAACGTCATCTTCTTCTTCATCCATGTCGTCTTTAGCCATTTCTTCCATATCTTTTTTCATCTCCTTAGGCTCATCCTCTTCCTCGTCCATATCATCTTTTTTCATTTCTGATACGCCTTTTTTAGGATCGGAATCATCTTTCATTGGAGTTTCAACTGGGTCTTTACCTTGGTCATGAGGACCTTTATCAGCTTCAGCTTCTTCTTTATCAACATCGCCTTTAGCCATATCTAAAGTAGCTTTATCTTGCGGTGGTAAATTCTTATCATTAGCATTTTTTTCAATTTCAGTAGGTTGCTTTTCAGCTTTTACTTCATTAGCATCCTCATCCATTTTTTCGTCTTCTTCTTTTTCCATGTCCTTCATTTCTTTTTTCTCATCGTCTTTATGGGACATTTCTTCGACTTCTTTAGTTTCTTTCTTTTCGTCTTCTTCCTCGTCCATATCATCTTTTGCCATTTCTTTAACTTCTTCTTTGGCACCATCTTTACGGACTTTAGCTAAATCAGCTGCGTCGATGTCTCCATCGCCGTCTTTATCTAATTTTTTCTGATCACCTTTAAGCTCTTCTTTTTCCATATCTTTAGACATTTCTTCGACTTCTTTAGTCTCTTTTTTATCGTCTTTTTTATCTTTGATAGCTTTTTGTAGAGCAGGTGGTAATTTTTTCTGGCCAGCAGATAATTCTTCTTTAACGTCATCTTCTTCTTCGTCCATGTCGTCTTTTTTCATTTCTTTTGGCTCTTCTTTAGTCTCCTTAACTTCGTCTTCTTCCTCATCCATATCTTTTTCAGCTTCTTCTTCTTTAGTTTCAGCTACTTTTTTCTTTGGATCAGAATCGTCTTTCATTGGAGTTTCAATAGGGTCTTTTTCTTGGTCGTGAGCAGGTTTATCAGCTTCTACTTCAGCAGATTCGTCTCCGCCACCAGTACCTTTATCACCACCTTTGTCAGTCATTGGCTCTGCACCTGTTTCATTTTTATCTGGCTCAGCAGTTGGAGCGGCCGCTTGTTTATTAGCCAAAGTTTCTTTTTCGTCTGCAGGTAATTCTTTATCGTTGACGTTCTTTTGAACAGTAGTATCTTGGCCCTCAGTGACTTCTTCCTCTTGAGGGTTTTTGATTTCGTCTTTTTTAGTCATATCAGCTTCTTTTGCTTGAAGGTTTTTCTCCATCAAGTCTTCTATGACTTCAATAAGACCTTTTTTCTCTTCGTTATCTGACATTTTGCTATAGCTCCAAATATTAATTTATTTATTTTTTATTGATTCTCTAAGAACCTTTTAAACAATTTTAGTTTTGTATTATTTAATTCTCTACGACCGGCCTCAAGCAACTCTTTTCTAGCTTTTTCAAGGTCGATTCTTTGCCATACACCTGACTCATATATCCAATCCGCTTGCTCATAAACTCCCTCAACGAAAGCCTCTTGAGCAGATGGGTCAAATACAACATCAGCTGCTGTAGTTAAGACAAAATCTTCTTGCACTTCATTATATCCCTGACGAGTCATTCTCAAAGAACCTAATCCTCGAGATGAAACACCAATTTTTACGCCATCGTCAAGTAGATTTTCAACGATTTTACCCATTGGAGTACTAAGGACTTGTGCTTTTCCTTTATAGTAATAGCCATCTCTAGTTAACTCTTTCGTCATGATAGCCGCTCTTTCAGGGTTTACAACCGGCTCAGCCGGGTGGTTTAATTCACCTAGTGCTCTTGACTGGGCGATATAATCTTTTTTATAAGCTTCAACAGCTTTATCCATTACGTGTTGAGGATAAACACGTCCATTTCTATTTTGTTTTTCTGCTTGTAAGAATGGACCTTGGATAAATTTCCTTTTTTGTTCTTTACCTTCTGTAAGAACTTCAAGGTCATTGAATGAAATATCTTCTTTGATTAATTTCATTATTGTCCTCTGAATACGATAACGGCGTTTGGTGATGTACCACTAATGACTACATTGCCTTTTGCTTGTGCAATAGCAACTCCACCAGTCATATTAAAGTCCCATTTACCAGTAGCAAAAACTTTGCCGTCAATAGTAATTGCATTAGGACCCATATTAACTACAGATTCCATTTTAATTGGTCTCATATAATGATTGATATTTTTTTCATCTGAGTCTGATGCTGGTGATTGGCCTGGACCGTAAATATTTTTTACTTGATAAGTAAATGTAAATGCATCTGAATCAAGTGTTGCAGCAGTGTCTATATGATAGACTACTCTGTTTCCTTGTGATGAACCTTGAATCCCTACGGATTTACTAACAACTGTATTTGCCATATCTTATTTATTCCTTTAAGTACCTGAGTAATTACGTGACCTTGTACTTACTCTTTTTTTAGTAATTCTTGATTTTAGTGCAGCTAGTTTCTTTTTACCTGCTCCCATTGCTCGTTTTGCTCTTTTTAGTTTGATGCCTGTTCTACGTAATCTAGCTTTTTGTGTACCAGTTTGAGGTATACATCTATTACCCTGTAATCTAGTTCCTTTTGGACATCTTTTTCTTTTTGTAATTCTTCCTTTAGACCTTCTAAAAATAACTCTTGCTCTACCTGGTTGTGCTTCATCAAATGTAGTCATCCCATCTTCTAATGGGTCATCCATACTTTCTGGTAAATCTTGGTCTACTAAATCAAATGAATCAGCAAACATAGCATCTTTGATTTTTAAGTAATTATTAACACCATCATCATAATAGTCTCTCATACCATCAATTTCAAATTCTACATCCATTATTTCGCCATACTCATCAGGTATAAAATCGTAATAAGTTTCTGGACATGAACAATCATCATCGTCATCTGGACAATCACATATAGTATCATTTAAATCAGTTTCTAATTTTTCATCCAATTCAATTTCATAATCAAATTGTACTACTTCTTGAAACTTTTCAATAGATACTTCATCATGTATTTCTTGTAATACATCTTCATTTATAATGTGGTCTGGTTTTACTTCAATACCTTCAGATACCTGTGCCTTTACTTTAGCACGGTGTTCGTCAAACTTATTTTGTTTCCAGTTTCTAAGATTGCTCATCAGTTTCTACTTGTTTTGTTTCTGTTTCTGCCTCAGGAGAAATCATTTCTTTTGCCATTTCCGCTTTCATATCAGCTAGTTTCTCAAAAGCTTTTTGGTCTAATTTCTCTTTCGCATCAGACTTGAAACCTTGTTCGTCATTTAATAGTTCTTTAAGTCCACTCATAATTTATTTATACTCCCTTAGCCTCTTATCATATCCATCTCCAATTGGAGATTTTGTTTTAATTGTTCTTCAAGCTCGTCTTTTTCACCTTTACCTTCATCATAGAGAGCTTGACCATTTAACTGAACACCACCTGGTAATTCAGTATTCTCATACTTTTTCAAGTTTGAGCCCCACTGCATCTTTAATAATGCAGATGAATACTTTTTAATCCATATATCATTGTAAACATCGCCATATATCTCAGGGTCAGTTGCTTCATAACATTCAATTAAGAAGAACTCTCCTTTTTTAGGACGTTTCCAATCAATATCTAAATAAAGTCTGTTTTTAGCTTTACTAAATCTAATTGCTGGTGATGTGTTTAATAAGAAATCTATATGTTCAACATACATTTTTTGTATGTAATATCCAGTAATTCCTGAACCAGCTGCATTACCATAGAATGCATCAAAGTTATTTAAGAAGTATTGATATTCATAATTGTACATTCCAGATTGAGCAAAGCTATCTACTTTTGATACTCTAGATATTTGTATGATATTTTCTGGTACTCTTATTCCTACTTGTCCACCTTCAACTAATGCATATGAATCTCTTAAGTACAATTGTTCTTTTGTGTAATTTTTTCTGAATACTTTATTATCTGAGTCTAATGCAAGGTCACTATCTGTTTTTACATAAACATTAAAACCAGAATCTGAATCTGTATTTTTACTTGGATTGTGAAATACTCTTGCACCTTTTTTATATTCAGAATCATGATTGAAAACTGGTGCTGTAATATCTTGATGACGTCTTTGATTTTCAGCTATTACTTTAGCATTTACTTCTAATACTCTATAAGTTCTTTCATTACCGTCATAGTGATACTCTTGATACATTTTAATTGCATCATCGATACAGTCTTCTAATTGCACATCAGATACTTCTACGTTTACAACAGGTGCTCCACACCTACGTAGCATATAATCAGCTAAACTTTGTTTACTTTTCGGTAGTGCCATCTATATTTTCCCGTGATTCACTGTACATGTCCATTTGGTCATCTTCAGTATTTATTTGACCTCCATCGATCTCTTTCATTATTTCACGGTCAATCCTAGCAATATCGTCTTCAGACTGGGCTAAGATGATTTTTCGCACATATTCAATAGAGAAATATTTACCAACATATTCAGTAGCATCTCTTAATAGATTCATCCTGTCAGTTAGTAGTTCTACATCTTTAAGTTCTTTAAAGTGTGTGTCTTCTATGAAATCAAATGTAATATGAGTTCTCATATCATCAAATTCTTCAGCAGTACAAATACCTTTTAATGAACATTGTACTCTTAGTATTTCATTAAACAATTCACCAAATTGTTTCTTTAATCTAGCTACAAACTTACCAAATTTAAGTTCATCTCTTGAAATATCAGAAGCTCTACCAATTTGGAATGCTGTATCAGCACCATTTACTCTTGATAAAGGAACGTTAAGAGCTTCATATAATTTGTTTTTAAAATATATGATATCATCGAGGTCACCTAGATTTTGGCCACCAGGTAAAGTGGTAATCTCTGTTGCTCTTCCGTCTCTTCTTGGTAGCCAAAAATCTTCCAAGACACTCATAAATTTACGACTGTCCCTGATAGCACCAGTGACTGGGTCATAATCTATTTTGTTTCTAAATCTGTTTTGCATATCTCTAAGATACTGCTCTGCTTTTATCTTTGGTAAATTACCAACATCAATATAGAATATTCTTCTTTCTGGAGCTCTTGCTATTCTGTAAACAATTAATGAGTCTTCCATAGACCTTAAGTTATTGAATGCTTTTACAGCTTTATCTAAATAACCTATAATCATACCTTTATTTTTATCTACTATACCAGATGGACAGAATACTACAGAGTCTTTTGATAACTTAACTGCTGCACCCATATCACCATCAGGTGAAAATTCAAAATGTTCTTCTATATCTTCTAAGAAAGGCATTCCTGTTTTAATATTTTTTGAATAGATAGGTTTAATTACTCTTTTCATTTTAAGAGCATCAATAGGTCTTAATTCTTGTATACCGTCTTTTGGACTTTTTGCATCTATGATTACTTGATAATATAATCTACCATCAACATACCACTGTCTAAATGTTTCATAAGATTTTTTCTGAAATCTTACTAACTCTAATATTTTTTGGAATTCTGTTCTAATAAGCTCTTTAATTCGGTCATCCATATTTAGATTATCTAACCTAATTGATACAGGAGCTCTATCATGTTCTACTACAAAAGCTTCATTAACAATATCATCAATAGCCATATCAGCTTCTGGATAAAGTGCTACTTCTCTATATGTAGATATAAGGGCGTGTTCGGTTCTGGCTTTATCGTCTTGTTCATACGTATAGCCTATACGTCCACCTACCGGTAAATCGGTTCCATCGTCTAATTGAACCGGTACTGGAGAGGGTATTTTAGGTGATTTTTCTGGTGATATTAACTCAAAGCCAAATAAATCTTCTTTTTGTTCTGCCATGTTTCTCCTAACACTGTTTTGTCATAATATGCCGCTTTAGTATTATACTAAAACGTACGCAATAATTCTTAACCGACGTTGTCGGTAGTGTTCGAAGTCCAGAATTGATATCTGATAGTTGCAGAGAACTCTGAGATTGTATCGGCTGTGTCAAACGATACATCAATTGGATCGATTGTAGTCGGGAAACAACCACGTAGAACTATTGATTTATTCACTTGGCCATCTTTGCCGATTTGCTCGACAGTCCAATCTTGAACGAATGAAGCAAAATCAGTAGCATCAATTCCGCCCGCCGAAGTATTACCAACATGCGTATTAATATTATTACTCCATGATTCCATTGCATTTCTTATAGCAAAGTTGTTATCATTAATCACGGTTATCGTCCAAGGTTGAAATTTTCTATCACCTGGTAGATATAATTCTCTTCCACGGTAAGGAACCATAATCTCTGATAATTCAGAACCAGGTAATTGTGCTGTTTTAATCATGAATGAACCAAGTTGTACTAGTCCAAGCCCAGTTGAATCTGTATTAGTGATTCCAGCTGGAAATTGTGGTATTACTCTAAATTGGTTGGCTCTTGCGCCACCACCGATTAAAGCTGCTTTAAAATCATCTATTCTTGCCATTCTATTATGCTCCTGCTACCTCTTCAAAACTAACTCCACTTCGTACTGCTACAAAGTTAAGTGTAATGAAGTTTATTGAACGATTCGGTTTGATGTAGATATCAGCCACGAATCTGTTTCCATCGATTACTGCTGCCGTGTTGTTTGAAGCATCACAGACTACTTTAAAGTCCGTCATTCCTCGTCTTGACTTAACATCTGCTAAGAACGGCTCTACCGCGGCTACGAAATTTGCTCTTGTGAAATCATCATTGAATTCAAACAATTGGAACTTAGCAGCTGTAGCAATTGCTTTTTCTAATACAATGAATAACCTTCTAACATTAATTCTATCAAATGCTGATGGTTTGCTTAATGCTGTTTTATCACCAAATAGTAATGTTCCCTGTCCTTTAAATGTAACGACTGGGTTAACTCTAGATTTGTATAATTCATCTCTTTCAGCTTGTGAAGGATTATATTGTAATTTAACTACGTTTTTGTAGAATCCTCTGTTTAAACCAGCTGGTGAGAACCAAGCATCATTAGTAAATTCTGCTCTTGCTGTGACTCCTGCAGTATCTGGATTTAAAGGCATATTAAAGAACTCGTCATTATATCTATCATATTGACGTTTCCAACCTGAATCAAATACTCCGTATGAGTTTGAATTCCAATCTGAGAAATAATCAACTATTTTTCTAGCTGATGGACTGTTTACAGCCACTGTTTCAGATGGTGATATAAATGCCATTGCATCTTTTCTTGCTTTAGCACCAGCCATTACATATTTACCGACTGTAGTGCTATGTTCACCAGTTATTAATAAGTTTACATCTTCAGTTTCAGCATCTAGTAATTTATCGTATGCTGCCATGATTGCTCCATCTGTGACAGCTGAACCATCATTACCATTCTTAAGCAGTGCTTTATAGATTGGTGTACCTGAAGTTTCAGATGGTAAATCTGAATCATATGTTCTTTTCAATGTAGCAAATGAACCTCTTGCAATAGAAGTAATAGTTGCACCTGGAGTATAATTAGCTCCACCTGCGCCTGTTGCTGTAGTACCAAAGTTATTTACTAAGTATACCCATTGTGATTGATCGTTTACTTTATTTACAAAGAAGTTATTAGCATTGTTTCCATCTTTACTGTTTGCAGCTTTTGATAGGAAAGAATAAGTTTCTAATACTTCGTTTGCTGTGCCAGTAGGTCTATCATTTAATGTGTAAACCATTACGTGGCATTCGTCTCTTAAATCTGAATCATAAGTTTTTGCCCAGTCAGATGTGCCTGGTACTGCATCAAAGTAATCTCTAAGTTTAACACTACCAAATACGTTTGTTGTATTATATGTATCTGAATCTAGTTGACTGTCTACAATTAGTACACCAATATCATTACCAAGACTACCTGGGAATCTTGCATATACGTTTGATGTTAAACCTGTTTTGTCTGATGAAAAATCATTTTCGTTTTGAATATTAGCATCTGAATCTACTGCATTATCAGAGTCACCCATTGATGCGTTTAAAGCTCCAGTTGCTGATGCACGAACTACTTTACAAGCATTTGCATAAGATAAGAAATTAGCTGCAGCATACCAATCATCTCTGACGTATCCTGCGTTAGTGCCTTTTCTCGGCTGTCCGTGTTTGTTTAATAAATCTTGCTCTGAAGATATTAATGTGACTTCATTTACAGGACCCCACTCGAAACGTCCTGCAAAACCACCAATCGACGTGGCGACGGCTGGTACAATATTTGTAAGGTCTGTTTCTTTGACCTGTACTCCTGGGCTTACTAGAAATGCCATGTATGTGACTCCTTAAGAATTCTTTATAGTTTATTTATTTTTTAACAATCTACTGAGGTTGTTTTTCCACAGTCCCTCTACAGTTCTATTTATAATTGTCAATCATTAGAAATTTGGGTCAAAGTTCTGATAAACCTTGTCAAACCATTCTGGTTTTTCATCTTCATCTACATTAATTGGAGTCCATAAATCTCCTGATTGGTCCTTTTCGCCTAAATAAGTATCATTTTCAGACAACCATCCGATTGGCATATCATCTTTATCTTCTATTTTATCTTTATACATAAGTCGAGAAGCATTTAATTCAGTAAGTTCTTTCCAATGCTCACAACCTGATGCCCACCCAAACAATACTAAACACATAACTAAATCATCATTTGTGCCTGGCTCTGCTGCAAATGATGAACCTGACTCACCTTTTCGTACAAAAGTTGTGAGTTCTACGTATATATCATAGTCTTCTACAATTAGTTTATCAGCTTCTATCAATGATTTTATATTAGAACAACCACTAGTTTTAACTGAATGTGATGTAGTCACACCTAATTTTGCACTTGGACCACCACCTAATTGGTGTCCTGCTCTTCCTTTTGATGATGACCTTAATAAATTTTCATAACTTAATTCAAAATGTAAGTCATTTAATACTTGTGCACCTAAATCATTTGCCTCAACTAACACATGCGCATCATTAAAATGTTTTCCTACATTAGATATAAATTGTGGTAATACCATTGGTGATATTTCATTTGACCTAAATTTAGCTACAGCTTTATATGGAACAGTTGTAATATCAAACACTACAAATGCTGAATAATCTAATCGAATACCTCTAGCTGTATCACACACAAGAATATACTTATGACCTGGTTTTGGTTCCTCATGATAATCAACCTCTTCAAATGTTTTTACAGGTTCTACATATGACATATTTTGTAATTTTGTAGGTGATATCAAAGTATTACTAGAGCCAATAAATTGACATTCAAATTCTTGTCTAAATTGGTCTTCTGATGTGTTGGCAATTTGTTCTTCTTTCCAGTTTTCGTCTCTGCCAGGCACATCCCACCAATTAATTTCAATAGGATTAAATTGTGACCTCTTTGCCGTAGCTTCTGTCCACATTTTATAGAAATGGTTCATACCTCTTGGTGTAGATACCACTATCATTTTTGTATCTGAACCAGATGAAATTGTAGGATATACTGAACGGAAAAAATCTTCAGCATCATTTGGTGGTACGAATGCAAACTCATCTAAAAACAGTAATGAAAATGACATACCCCTTGCAGCTGAACCTGATGATGATGTTGCTATTACTTTACTGCCATTTTCTAATGATATTGACCTTTTGTTCCAAGTAATAACACCTTGTTGCAACCAATACGGTAAATTTTCGTATGATAACTGTAATCTACCTAAAATCTCTTGGGCTAATTCTCCTTTGTTAGCAAGTATACCTACAGTTTTACCTGGATTAAAAAGTAAGAACCATAAAATGTATGCTACACTTGTGGTTGACTTACCACACTGTCTAGGCAATTTAGCTATATTGAATCTGTTTTGATGAAAAGAAGATAACATATCTCTTTGAAAGTCATAAAGTGTAAATGGTATTTCACCAAAGTCTACAGACATAATTTTCATGTATGACTCAGCAAAATAAATTGGGTCTTCCATACACTTCTTATATTCTCTTAATTGTTCAGGTGTATAGTCAACATTTTGATATGCTGCTTTGATATTAGGATTACCAACATAATGAGAAGCTTTGATATCGTTTTCAAAGAGTTCTGGTTTTGTATCTCTTGTGGGTGTGTCTTTATATTTTCTACCGACTGCTAAAAATGCTAATAAGTCTTTTTTAGTTTCGAAGTAGTGGTCACCGAACTGTTTCCAGCCATCATGAAGCTTTGAGTCGTACTCCTTATCACTAACATAGTTCATAGGATTACTCTTTACCTAATAGCTCTAACAAATCTTTGGTATTTAGTTTTACATTTAGATTGTTATTCGTCACATTGCTATCTTTTGTCACACCTTTATTAATTTTCTCCACACGAATGTGATGGTCCATTAGTTGGCCTGCAATATTACCTAGCGTTTGTGCCGTATTAGATGCTACTTCAATGGCTCGCGGGTGCTCGGACTCCTGCGCGAGTTGAACAGCACTATCAAGTACATCTTGAAGTCTCTCGCTTGCAGCGTACAGGACTTCCCTGGCATACTCGTAGTCATCTTGACGATGTTGTACTAATTTGGCTACTTGACCTTTGGTATCTTTTACCTCGGTATCTAGTTCAGTTAGTTGCTTTTTTTCATCTCCATTTTTTTCCATACTCTATTTATAGTATAAGTATAATATGAATAAGGACGATTTTGTAATTGAATTACCTGGATTTGAATTTGATAAAGATAGATTGATAGACTTTATGAATTCAGATGTATTAGGTGATTGGAGAGAGCTAAACCATTTTCCTATGAAAGGGCTAAGTAATGAATTTAATCTTGGTGGTACTTTTCTTATGGAAGGTGGTGGTTATATGTTAAAAGAATTAGAGACAAAACATGTTGACCATGTACGTCATATATATGACCAAGTAAATCCAAATATATTATTGTGGGCAAAGATGGCTTTAAAACCAGCAAACTTTTTAAAATATCCACCCTATATGAAATTAGCAAAACATAAAGATAGATTAAGAACAGGTAGTATTCACTTTCCATTAGGACCAGGTGAACCTACTAATTTTTATGATGATGACTATAATTTAATATATCAACATGAACATAATGGTAATCCAGTTATTATGCACACTCACAAATATTTTCATGGTGTGGATAATAAAGATAAAGAAAGATATTGTTTTCAAATCACACTAAAACATGATTGGGAATTATTACATGAATGGAATGCGAATGGAACTCTCTATACAAGTTGAATCAGTAGACCCTACTCAAATGAACTCTATGCAAATGTTAGAGCTGTTTGAATTTTGTGCTGAAGCCTCTCAAGAAGATTTGCCACCAGCAAAAAATATGGAAGTAAAAGATTATGAAAATAAACCAGAAACTTTATTACATAAATTATGGATATCAAAAGAATATGATAGATTGTTTTTAGGTTGGCAAGGAGAAAGATTAGTTGGTATTTCAGCCTGTTATAGGTTAAATAAAAAGGTTATGATATGTGGTTGCCGTTCTTGGACAGTACCAGATATGAGAACTAAATATGTTCATGGTAATCATATATTTCCAGAACAATTTAAGTATGCCAAAAATGAAGGATGTCATGCAGCTTGGTTTACTTTTAATGATTATAATGTATGGCTATACAAATTTTTAAAAAGAATAAGTGAAGGTAAAGCTACAGCATTTGGTATGAAAAATTCAGATACATATAAAGATATGACATTTGTACCTGGTCAGATGTTAATAAAAAATACTACTCAAATGGTTGCTATAAAAAAATTATGATACCCGTATTTGCTCCATTAAAAGAACAATTAGATTTTAGTGAACACAAAATTGTGGAAGAACTATTAGCTACTCATATTGATAAACATAGTGTATTAGCTACAACTACATTTGAAGATGGACAATCTAGATGGAAAGGCGTAATGTCTTTTGAAGATGAAAAATTTGCTAAAACAAAAGACGTAATTCATTATGAAGATTCAAGTGATACACATCGGTCTATAATTAGAGGAATGGACACGTTTTGGATGACTAATCTTACTTATCATGATGACCGTTCAAAATATGAAAGTTGGGATTATCATAGAACAATACCATTGTGGGTAGAACATCAACATCCTTGGAAGTTCAGAGAAGATTTAAACATTCCTTATACTCAAGCTGTAATTCAAATGTTGCCATTTGAATATGTCACAACAGTAAGATGTATTTTACAGCAACCACCATCAATTGGTGTAATACACGCTGATTCTGGTAAGAAAATGAATCAACAATATTATGCTGATGGCAATGGTTCTATAACTTTAAATGTTTTAGCCGGTGGTGCTAATCTTTGGGTTGAAACAGATACTGGTGAAAAAATGATTGATGAATCTAAATGGAAGGTTTGGCATTTTGATGATTCAAATCCGCATTGTACCACAGAGACAAAATCAAGAAGAATACAAATAAGAGTATTTGGAAAATTGAAATCAGACTATACAGAATTGCTAGACTTAGAACACGCCTTATTATAAGTGATTGATTTCTTATAATAAAAAAGTGAAAAAAAACCTTTACAATGACCTTGTTTTATGATAAGATAACATCATAAATTAAACAGGAGCAAACTATATGTCTAACACTATCACTTCAGAATTCGCTTTTCACAACACACACCCAAAAGATTTATTCCCCATATTTGACAATTTCAATATAGTATTTTTTAAATTTTTGGATATTTCGGACCAAGGGGCTTTAGTTTTTCAACTAACTTTTTCATCCAAAATTGACTTTCAAAACTTCAATAATTTCCTCAAAGGGGACAATTCAAATTATTAAACCGGTTTAGCCTTTGGCGAAAACGCTTTAGGATATACAGCAACTCTTGAATTTTTAATTCCAGCACTATTTCTGTTATTTCTAAAACCTGCTACATAAGTAGGTTCATATTCACCACCAGGAATTTGTGGATTAATAATTTTATGATTTGAAACTATTTCGTATGTATCACCTTTTTTCTTTAAAGTCATTGGACCTTGATGAAATTCATCTACATTATATGGTGAAGGTTTTTTACCTGCTTCTGGTCCATACACAGTATTCTTTTTTACAGTTGGGTCTTTTACGGTTCTTTTAAATGCATCTCCACTTCGTAATCCATCAGGTCTTTCATCTTTTACAGCATCTATAAAGTCTTGAGCTTTTTTATTTTTCTTTAATTTTGGGTCTTTTGAAATTCCACCATACTGCATAAAATTTTTTGGTCCAGTTCCGTCTTTATGTGATATAAATCCAACTTGAGTTCTACCGTCTACACCTAAAAGACAAAAGTCTGACTTAGGCACTTTATCACCACGATAAGGTGGTTGTGAAATAATGTCTGATGCTTTTACTATTCTTTTACCAACTTTAATATTTAGATAAGGTGTTCCATCTTTATCCATAGCAGCATGAAACAAATTATGAAATGCAGTTAAAGCCATATTTTCTTTTGCAGTAGATTTGCCCTTGGGAACGCCACCTAAGTCTGGAGATTTGTAAAAGTCTTTCTCTTTACCCATATACATAGGTTCACCTTTGTAAAAGAATTTCACCGCACCTTGGTTTCTGATAGGTTGTTCTAGAGTTTGTTGCATAGATTGTACACCATGCTCTACACCATTTACTTCTATTTTTTTATCTAAAACAATTAGACCTTTTGTAGTTAAAAACTCTTTTCCATCTTTAATTTTTTGAATAATAATAGGTAAACGACCTTTTCTCTTAGAATCAGCTAAGTCTAACCAAGTAAATTCTGGTTTAGAAGCTTCATCTAAAAATTCATTAAATTTTTTGTGTATTTTTGTTTTCATTTTTCCTCAATAACATTATAAATGGTTTTACTGGGTCTACCTCCCACCATTTTTCTCCAGGAAATGCATTACCTGGTCTATGGTGATGGTTGTTATGCCAATTTTCTCCTAATGCTATTGGTAGCATCCAAGGTGTATTTTTGCTATCTTCTCCAGTATCATAAGTTCTATATCCACTCATATGATTCCAATAATTACTCATATTAGTACTAAATACACTCATGAATCCTGGCACAACACCTAAGAATAATAATGCATTAAGTCCGCCAAAAGCGAAAAGCAAAGCATAGTAAGACAGAATAATAAGATGATACCAATCGTGAAAAACAACCTGCACTTTATCTCTAATCATATGACGACCATACATTAAAGCTGCACTTGGTTTGTCTCTAAACAATTTATCATCATAGAACGAAAACAAGATTTTAAATCCATGTTCGTGAGGACTATGTGGATCATAGCCTTTATCTGTATAATGGTGGTGCTGTCTATGCATCATCACCCACGCTAATGGCGAACCGGTATTTGCGAGTATGCCAAGTAAGGAAAAAGCATACTCGACTATCTTATAAGTCTTAAAAGACCTATGAGACAATAGTCTATGATATGTAAAATTAATTCCCAAAGCTATTATTGCAAACCACATAGCAAATGCTGCTACCCACCAACCAGTTGCAACTGGTAAAGTTATGGCATAAATAACTCCGGCTAAAAGAATGAGATGCTGATATGGAAACCATTCAGACCTCGGACGCATATATTGTTTAATTAAGTTTATCATAAATTATTTATTCCGCTATAAATATATTTTTATTATGGGAACAATAATGCGTCAACTTTCTATTGAAGACAAAGACCAAGTCTACGACCTAATGATGCGTAGATATATTCAATTGTCTAAATCACCAGTTCAATCCAGAAGCAATGAAAATGTTCAAGAACAATATGACCTATTCATAGATGAACATATGAATTTTCAATGGACTGATGGCCTCCCTAATGAGGTTAACAAGGGCAGGGCTTTCGGTGTATTCCATGATGAAGAATTAATGGTAATACTCACACAAAAATTCTCAACAACTAGAATGCCATCTTGGTATGTGGGTAATATGATTTCTTGTCCATCACTGAAGAGTTATAAAACTGTTGCTGAATATACTGCTAAGTTATTAGATATGGCTGTATCAGATGCAGAAAAATATGGGTATACTCAGTTTTATTGGGTCACTTCCACAAAAGGATGGAATAAAAGAGAACAACTTTGGTATAACTATAGTGATACCTTTAAAAGGTATAATGTCTTTATTGAGAATGTAATACCAGCAAACACTGAACCTAAGTTTGATTATGAAAAAGTTATTACTGGTTATAGGAAACATCCAATAGATTTGGCAATTAAGTCAGCAAGAATAAAGCCACATCTAAGACATGAAACATTTAAAGAGTATTTAAAAGTAGATTATGTACCATTGCAGGATTTAGATAATGAGTTTGGAAAAAGTTAAAATATTAGATGATAGCTGGAAAGAACCAGTAAAAGAATTACTAAAACTTAGAGATACCCATAGTGGTATGTCAAAAGAATCTATAGATTTTGATAATATTTGGAGTGACGAATATTTAAACAAATACTTTGATCCAAATGAACCATATTTTCTATGGGGATATATTGATGATGGAAAATTAACTAGTATGTGTGGTGTATATAAATGGAAACTTATTCCAAGATGCACAACTACAATTTTTGTATCTGATTATTCAGTTGGCATGGGCATATTTGCTATTGTAGAAGATATGTGGAAAGTTCATTTCAAGTGGATGTTAGATAATGGTATCACACAGGGATTTACTTTTTCAGATGCAGAAACTACTCTTGATGCAGTCACAGCAAAAACAAGAATACAAAAAGCTAAAAAGAAACTATTACAAAGAGCTGGTGATAATCGATGGTTTACACAAGTAGAAGAAGTAGTAAAAGCAAATACAGATACGTCTTGGACAGGATTTAAAATTATAACTGGTAATCGTAAATGGCCAGTTGATATGGTAATTAAAAGCTACACTTACACAGGAAATTGGTTTGAAAAAGACTGAGGATATTATATCATTGGCAAATGGTAAACCTATTGCAGTCACAGGTAATGGTCGGTGTGGTACATCATTCATAAATAGACAATTATACAGACATGCAGTTATTAATAGTTCAGAACCTCAGGGCTTTTTAGAAGAATTCATGAGACTTTCCAGAGGTATATATGAATATCAATGGGAACCTATACCAAGAGTAAAAGATTTTAGCCAGGAATCAGCTTATACTGGTTATTTGTTTTCTGCTCTTAGTAATAAAAGCAATAAAAAATATTCAGGATTTAATTTAACAACTGATGAAGCTTTAGAATATTTAAGACCAAGAATAGAAAAACTGAAAAAGCATGGGTTAGATAATCTACATTTAAAAATTTTTCCAATAGATTTTTGTGTATTACATAAAATTGATGAAGAGTTTTGTAAAGAATTATTGCATCACTACCATTGGATATTTTTGTATAGAGAAGATTGGAAAGATGCATTTTCAAGTCTTTTATTTGGTGCAACTAGAGACAAGTTTCATTTCTATGATGATGAAGATATTATGAATACCGATACTTGGAAATATGGTGGGGCGAAAGATGCAAAGAGTTTTGTAAATCCTTATACCGCAACTGCAATAATGGACCAATCTTATGGTATGATAAATTCTATATTTACAAAAGAAATCTCTTGTTCTATAATAGAGATGAAAGAAATTCAAGAAATACCAGACAATCATGCTGAGTTTTTAAATACAAACTGTCCATATAAACCAAATGATTTTTGGACACAATCACCAAAAATGTTTAGCAATAAAAAAGAGTTTACCAATCAAGCTTTAATAAACTTAGATAAAGCTACAGATAAAGCTGAAAAAAGACTCAAACAACTAGTTGCTGGTTCAAATGGATTGATGACTTTAGATGGTGACTCTTTGAGAATGGATGATTCAAAATTAAGAGATGGTAAACCTTATTTAGAGTATAATATAGGTACACCATTTTTGGAGTATAATATTTAGATGGAACATTTTTACACACACAATAATCATTTTAAGTGGGGATATAATAAGAAATGGTTTACACAAAGACAAAAACCTCAAGACAGATATACTGTTGAATTTGGTGTTGTTGATAATCCTTTGGATTTTAAACAAGAGTGTTATAGAGCTGCAAGATTAATTGATGAGTATGCTTATGGTGTGGGTACTTCTATTGAACTTATGTTTAGTGGTGGTTCAGAATCTGAAGTAATGCTTCGTTCTTTCATAGACCAAGATATAAGAGTCAATATTAATATTATGACTTATGACCCACATTTGAATTTACATGATATATCTCATGCAATAGTATTTTGTGAAACAAATAATTTAGATTATGTACTTCATGAAGTACCAATATTACAGTGGTTGCATGAAGAAGGTCTTAAATATGGGTCACTATCACAGTCTATTTCACCAAGAATTCTGCCCCACATGCTGCTTATGGAGAGACTAAGTGAAGGTATACCAGTCATGGGAATGGGTGAATGTTATATTGCACATGGAAATTTAAAACAATACTATGATTTAGTGGACGGTAAAATTATGCGAAATACTAAAGATGATTATGAACCAGCACCTTGGTATTTTTATGAAAGAGAAAAAATTAATAGTTGGTATCGATTTGCACAAAAACAAAACATTAAAGCAATACCAGGATTTTTCCAATATACACCAGAACTTATGTATGCTTTCCTTGATGAAGAAATGACAAAGCAATTAGCAATGAATAATTGGCCTGGTAAATTATCTAACACTAGTACTAAAAAAGAAATATATTCAAAACACTTTCCTGGAATACTACAAAAGAGAAAGTACGATGGATTTGAACAATTAGCTAAAATGGATAATCAATTAAGACCTACATTACAAAGTGAGTATGGCGACTATTCTCAAGAAGTAAAAATTGAATATAATGAATTAATAAAACAACTGGAAGGCGATAAATGAAAAAGATGTTAATTACAGGTGCTTCATCTGGTATAGGTGCAGCTTTTGTAGACCATTACAAAGATAAGTTTGAACTTATTACAACTGCAAGAACCGAGAAAGAATGGATTACTGACCCAGGCGATATAACTGATAAAGAATTTAGAGCTGAATTAATTAAAAAGCATAATCCTCATGTAGTGATTAATAATGCTGGTGGATTTAGAGAAACATTTGATGAGACATACCACTTAAATACTGTATCTGCAGGTGAAATCTTTGAAGGATTTTATGATAAGATGCTACCATATACTCATATATTTAATGTAATATCTTACGGTATTAGAATGTATGGCTGGCAAGATATGAGTAGAGAACGTTCTTATTACTATTCAAGTAAAAAAGCTTTATATGAGTTTGTCAATAATGTAAATATGTCTAAACATAGACCAGTACATGTATGTAATTTAATACCGGGTGTTGTAAAAACTGATGCTGTAGATGCTGATATTTTAAGAAAAACTCAAATCAATAAAGGTATAGTAGAAGAAAATACTTTAGAGTACTATCTCAAAGAGAATTATCATAAAGGTAGAACACCATTCCATGCTTTCTTTCCTATTGCTAAAGAAGATTTACCAATTATATCAGAATTCATAATGACACTTCCAGATTACATAAATATAGATGATATTGTAATAGGAATGTTTAATAAACAAACATTTCCTGGTAAACCAACAACACAATGAGGAGTGTATGCAAACAGGCGATTTTAATAAAGCCGCTGAATTATTAGAAACTACAGCTAATTTTGATATTATAAAGATTAAAGCTGGCCTTGATATTCAAATGTATCAAGAAATTCTAAAAGAAGTAGAAGCTAAATTTCCTTTTTATAAAAAAGATAATCAAGAAACTTATGAAGGTTTAGCCTTGCAGTATTTTGATGAAGATAATCCTTATTCTGACGGTGTAAATCAAGCTTCAGGTTCTGATAAGTATAGTAGTTATAAAGATGTTGGTTATGAAAAATACTTAAAAACTGGTGAAGGACATTTTGATGATTGGCAATATGATAGAAGTAAACTAAACGATGCTGGTAAATTGTTTCAGCCATTTTTTGATTTATGTAAAGAAAAGTTTCCTGAATTACATTTGTATAGAGCAAGATTATTAAAAACACATCCTAGACATTTTTGTTTAGACCATGTTGATGAACCAAAGTCATTACGAATACACCTACCTATTGTATCTAATAAGTGGGCAATAATGTATTTTTTAGATAGACCATATTATTTAAAAGCTGATGGTAGTGTTTACTTATGCAATACTGGTCATAAATTCCATTCATTCTATAATTTTTCTTCAGGTTTATTTAGAACTCACATTGTTGTAAATGCTAAATTAAAATCAGATATGGGTCAATATGTGGTGGGCTAAATTAGATTTTACAGTTAATGTTGATGCAATGGTAAAGCAGCTGGAAGTTGCTAAAGCTATGTATAAGGCAATATATGATGACCACGGTTATGGACCACAATTTGGTGGATTGTCTATTTTGTCAGACAATGGTGACCCTCTTAGAGGAATGATATCAGGAAAACAAGCATGGGAAGAAGGAAAAATTAATTTTGAATTGGCAATAAAAAAAGGTATCAATTTTGAATATAACTATGATAAGAAAACTAAGTTATGTATAGGAGAAACTGAAAGAGTAATTGATTTACTAGATGATATGGGTATGACTCCAAGAAGAGCAAGATATACTGTGCTTAAACCTGGTGGAAAGAGTTCTATACATAATGATTCAAAAAGCGGTGAATATGCTTGTAGGATTCACATACCTTTAATTACAAATAAAAAATGTACACACTCTTTATTTTTAGAAGATGGTACAAAGATAGATGAAAAACATTTTCCTGCTGATGGCAGTGTTTACATTATGCAAGTAAATAATGTTCACCAAATTATAAATCCTACTGAAAAAGAAAGATGGCATTTTCTGTGTAGTTGTTATGATTCTACAGGATATAGTCCATTTAAAATATCTAACAATGAATTAAACACTGTAAAGGTAAAGGCAGAAGCTTTTAAGAATGGTGTAAAATGGACGGAAGGTGGTGGTAAATTATTTGAAGATATTACTCATACTTCTCAAGTTCATCAGCCAGACCAGGAAAGTAATACTTAGTTCCAACTTTAGCTTGCAGTTCTACAAACTCATCATATGTCATTTCACTAATTGTATGTTCTACAGTACCACCGCCAGAATCAGGTATTGATTGTAAGATAGGTTGAATTGTATTTAACATTTCAGTAGCTGAAGATTCATCTTTCATAACACGATAAGTGTTCATTTGAAACTCACCATTTTTTCTATCTTTTTCATCTAATAATCTGATAAAGAAAAGCATTTTGTTTTGTTCAACATAACCACCTTGTGATTCTAGTAATGCTGATAACTGATCTCTAGACATATGTGAATATATGTATAAACCAAACTCGGCTTCTAAGACTGTTTCGTCACTTGGAACTGATAGTGTAGTTTTTAATGCATGCATACATTATTTATATCATGATTGAAGATACCAGATAACTGCAACTGCTAGAGTTGGTGGAATAATAGCAATGCAAGAAGGTATTAAAACCATATATAACATTGGATTTTTTAGCATCCAATCCATATCATCTTCATGTGTCTTTTTTGTCATAAGCTATCTATATAAGCTTGTATATCTTCCATATCTTGTGTAGATAAATTAGCTGCTTGTCCCCACATTAATGCTGATTGTGGTCCTCTAGTCTCACCATTTTTGTATTGTTGTAGCATTTTCACTATTGAAGTGCTGCCAGCAAGTTTAGGACCTATACCTCCTTCACCATTTACTCCATGACACATATTACAGTTTACATATAACTTGCCACCTTTGTCTGCAGGACTTTCCATTTGCATTGCTACTCTTTTAGCTTCTAATTGTTCACTGAATGTTCCATACTTTGCAGTATACATTTCATAACATTCACCCGTGCAACCATGTACATCAGTAAATCCTTTTACATCTGCATTTTCATAAGCTGCATATAGTATTCCTCCAAGTCCACTGAGACCAAGAAGTGTTGTCAATATTGTATGTTTCATAGTATAATTATACCAAGCTTCAAAATAAATAGATTATAAGG